>Ga0065711_1029545_pt1 | contig 35768 bp, 17 predicted proteins | sample Hoacrofraction12_FD_59098 | JGI IMG/M metagenome (GOLD analysis project Ga0065711, IMG submission 59098) | Hoatzin crop microbial communities from Cojedes, Venezuela - Epithelial fraction 12 v2 (version 2) | ecosystem: Host-associated > Birds > Digestive system > Esophagus > Crop | place...
CTGCACAGGACCTTGTCCAGGTGGGTCTTGAATATCTCCAGAGAAGGAGACTCCACAACCTCCCTGGGCAGCCTGTTCCAGTGCTCCGTCACCCTCAGAGGGAAGAAGTTCTTCCTCATGTTCAGACGGATGTTTTCCTCTTGTTTCAAAATGGAAAGCTGAAATGGTAACAAACACTGAGTCTTCATTGCCTGGCCCAGGACAAAGTGTTCTGCACCTCAGCATCATAAAAGCCACCGCCAAGAGCAACTAACAGGCCCCATGCACCCCGGGAGGATGTTAAATCATTAACGCTGTGTCGCTTGAGAAGTTGAATGGTCGATTACTGATACTGACACCAGGGTCCGAGAGAAAGGAGCACCTTCCGGCAACCAGTGGTTGTCAGGAAAGTTGCCAGACAGGTAGGAAGAAATGGTGGCTTACATTAGAGCCTAGGCTTGCGTATAGGCCAGAAAATGCAAGGGAACCAGGGCAGGAGCTCGTGCTTTGACCCTGCTGTTTCACTCTTGCCATCCTCTCTAGCAGAGCTTGGGCCTCTGCCAGGTGAGCCATGTCGTGTTCTGTGGCCTCGGGACTGTAGTGCAAACTCAGGCTGGTTTCCTTTAACAGCGTAGACAGTCTAGGATGCCACAAGAGGGTATGACAGGATGGTTTTTCTCCCAAATTTCTAACATCTCGCAAGAGGAGAAAAATGCTTGCTGCCCAGCTATATGAATTTCCCAGCTGTGATTGAGTAATGGAGATTAAAGAGGAAATTGTCCATTTGTAAAACAAACAGGAGTTTTCTTGTTAATATAAATTCTGTGCCCTGAGCTGAAACTGAGAATATCTCCAAAGAGGATAGATAATATCTGTGTCACAGCATTACGGTTAATTTAGCATGGACAGCTGACTTGGGTGCTAGGCTCGTTAGACTGACCTTGCCAAATAAGCTGTGCAGGTTGGGGTTAATTGTCGTGTAGTTTCTGTCACTCACATTAGGGTCATGAGTTTATTTTACATTAGTGCCTTTTGGTCACAGCTGAGGAAAAACTGATATAAGCCAGTGACCTAAAAATGAAAAGCTCTGTATCTTCTGCTGTGCTCTGGGCTGCTGTAAGGTACATGGATTTTCAATTTGGACCAAGCCCTGCTGTGTAGAAGCCTAATCTATGGCTGAAAAATTAGACTGCTGAAAGCGCTGGGATAGTGATAAAAACATTTCCCGGTCACGCGCAGAAGATCTCCTCTCCCTCCTGCTCCAAGGTCTGTGAATGGGACAGTGATCGGGCAGAGCCCGCTGCCTTGTGCTGGGCTCCCCAGTGCCTTCCCTCCTCACTTGATGGTCCTGCAGTGCGCACCCGTGGATCTGGGTGAGTTCTCCCAGCAAGCTGCTGCTGGGATACTGGGACACGACCACAGACAGGGTATTCAGAGGGAACTGTGGACAGATCTGCTTGGGGACGTATGTTAGCGTGGCTCTGAACCAGCCCGGTGAGGCTATGCAGGCACATGGAACTATGCAGTTGCTGGAAGCTGTTCCAGTCTGGTGCAGCCTGTAGTGCTGACCCATCAGGAGAAGAAAACAATTTTGTGCTGGACTGCACAGCTACTGGTGTGCTGGACTTGGAGAGCACGCTAATAAATGGAGTAATGAGCAGATAGTTTCCATCTGTAAAGTGCTATTACATGCTGGAAATCATCTTGCTTACCACCATGCAGCTAACCTGCAATTCGAGATTATAACCTTTAAAGTTATTGATACTCCATAAACATTGAATCATTATTTTTACTTCAATATGCTTCTCCTGCTGGGAGATGTGAGAAATTTAGAATATACTGACGTGTTCTGACCCACTTAGCACAAGACCAGTCAGTGGGTAATTTCCTTTGTAATCCCAGCTGAAGGCTTCTTTTTTACTTTTCCCTTTGGTATGACTTTCAAAAGCGTCATGGTGTCTTCTTGGTTTTACTCTGAGCAGAAAGCCAAGCTGGGAGGCTTTCTTGATAAAAATAAATACAATTATTTTGTCTTTCTTCATGCCTTGGACAACTTTGCAGTCATATTTGTCCTTTTTCTGAAATTTCTAGGGAGCCTGACCAAAACCATTTAGTGAGATTTCTGTTCTCAAGCATTACCAAACTGTCATTCCTATGAAATAGTAAAACTATGTAGGAATAAATAATTAATTCAGAAATTTGTGAAGAAATCTTGCAAGAGCAGATGCCTGTAGAAGAGGGTTCCCTGTACGTTCTTGACACAGTCATTTCTTTCTTTTGAATTGTACCTGTACAGTATCGTAGCTGTAAGGTAGCTCTACGGTTTGCTGCAGCAGTCTGAGATGGAGAAGAGCTTTATTTTGTTATAAAATACTCTTGCTATCACTGTAAACACTTTTCCCTGATTGACTAGACGCCATTTTCAGCTCTGAAAAGTTTAGTCCAGTCCACACTGGACTGACTGCACACTTGGTTCTACCAATTAAGTAATTGAAAATCCTAGAAACAAAGAAGGAATTGGATTATATCCAGATTTCTTCCTCAGTCATTTTTTAAGTGTGTGCTTTTTAATCTAGACTAAGTTCTAATTATGGTAATTGTGTTATAATTAAGAAGAGGTCAGAATGTCACTGACCTTTTCTGCTAAATGGTTTAAACGAAGGAGGAGAGATGGAAAATAGCTACCTTCTCATTTGCACTGTAGTGCAGATGGAATTAAATATTTCTTTATACCGTTCTTTAAAGAATAGAAACTTGAAGCCATCTTTCACCATCTCTGAATTTTAGCGTCAGATCCAATAAATGCAGAAGCATCAGCTGATGGAGACATTTGCTGTTGGACCAATTTGAATGCTTAAATGTGCTCATGCCTGTCCCTGTTCAAAGCAGGTTTTTAAGTCTGTGGTTTACTTTGAGCACCAACCCCATCCACTGACTTTCTGTTAGACATTTGTTGAAGAGTGGCCTAGAATAAGAGTGGTTTTTCGAAATTCAGGTTAGCACTCATTTATAAATAACTGCACCACCAGACTATACAAGTGAATAACAAGCTATATTCACTACATGAATAACTAAAATGCAAAAGTTGATGCACCTTCATTGTCATATTGAGTCATTTGGGACAGGATCAAAACCACTTTCAGCACCTTTTTTAGTTTCATTGTACTCCTCCCAAACCAGTGGCAATACATGTGATCACATTGCAAGAATATTTAGGTTTGTGCCAGTTGCACCGTTGCTGACTTGGCTGATCAGCTGCATCAGTTGAAATGCCTGGGTCTTTGAGATCAGCAAGGCGACAGGCTCAACAGTGCTTAGACTTCTCAAGTTTTGCTTCTCTAAATGGCAAAACAACCAAGTGGTGCCACCAATAGTGGTGGCCCCATCCCTAGAAACATTCAAGGTGAAGTAGCATGATGCTCTGAGCAACCTGGTCTGGTTGAAGATGTCCCTGCTCACTGCAGGGGGGATTGGGCTCGATGACCTCTAAAGGTCTCTTCCAACCCAACTTATTCTGTGATCCTAATAATAGGTGACGCATCAAGAAATCAATAAATTGAAGATTGGTAACATGGAGGAGGACAAAAATACACATTATCAAAGTATAAATCAAATCCATGACAAAAGGCAGCTGCTGCTGGCCACTTTTACATTTTTCTCTATTACACTCTCAACTCCAACTGAATGATGGCCTGCATGGAGATTGCAGCCCAAATCTCGTAACGTATGATATAAATTAGGGCTGCCCTAGAGGCTTGTCATTTTAATGCTGTATTGTAGGAGGGTTGTACACTCCCTGGGGACACAAAAGCAAGGTAAGGCTCCATTAATTTAGTCTGCCCTTGGCCCTGGTGTCAAACAGCAGCATTCACAAAGCTGAATGTCTTCATGCTTGTCATGAAAAGACAACTTGCGCCTGGCTTAAGCATTACAAATGAAAAATTTTAAACTGAATTTAAAGCAGTGTTTTATATAGCAGCCGTGTGTATTTGGTACCATCAGCCTGCTAGTATCTTTCCACGGATAATCTTCCCATTTTCCATCATTTAAAAGGCGTGGCATTTAAGATGTGGATATTGTTATTGATAACACAGCTCAGACACTAGATGTACGTACTGATCTGGCAAAACTGCATAGCCGTAGATAAACAGGTGTTATTTGTCCCATATCTTTCACAGAGATTAGTTTTGTGTGCAAGTTTGGTGGGCTTGGATGTTTGAGGGGGTTTGTTTATCATGTTGAGGGGGGTTGGCAAAGATCATAGTAAGTGGAGGTGCACAGCAGGGTAATCAGCAGGAAAAAAATTAGATTGGGGTTTGCATCTAGAAATAATTTCTCTTCAGGCATGCGAATTATCTAAGGGCTTTGGGGCCAAAGATAAACCTAGTGCAAGCAGGTAAGCAAACAGTGACAGGGCATCAGCTATGGATGGGTTCTATGTACAGCTTTATGGTGACTTATAGGCTGTGTAAAAGAGATTTAAAGAGGGTGTAAATGGAAATTATTGTAAATTACGTTCACTCATTTTCAAACATACAGTGAAAACCAGGACCACAGGGTTGTTCTAGAGTGACAAATTTTTTACACTATAAAAGTAATCAAGTTTGATAAGAGTTTCCCATATTTCATTTGTTTAATTTTATTCACTGGCACTACTTGGGCTTTGCAGAGATGAGAAAATAGCTCCCGCAGTGCCCGTGTGGAGGTACATAACACGGTGGTACAAAGTGCGCCCGAGGTATATGGGTCCCTTAAACTCCCACCACTCCCATACTCCTGCAGCAAAGAATCCAGCAGAGCCAAAATGGGGAGGGTTCAAAGTCCTCTCTTTTCCACTGTCCTTTCCTGAAGTTATAATAGCTGCAGCAAGGTCAGCTTTTTCTGGTTTCTTTCTTTCCTGCTGATTCTCCATCCTGTTAAAGTATAACAGGTGCATGGTGTTCTCTGACCCCAAATGTGCTCTAACACAGCTGAAAAGAAAGCTGAAAGCAGAGGAGAGGCTGCTTTTCTTTCTAGCGAAATTAAATCTGTCTTGAAATCTGGCTGTGTTTCATTAACAGCAGAGTGCTTTTCTGGTTAGTCCCTGATGGAGAGCAGTAGACAAATTCCACTGTACTGCAGTGGTGCAGGGCTGTGCCAGCTCCCCCGATGCCACTGAAATTGCTTGTTTCACTTGTATCCTAGTGTAAGTGAAGGTGGATTTTGTCGCTTTGGAGTTTAATGGCTGAAAAAAGGTCATGCGTGAGTTCTAGCCAGACCAGCACGGATGCACCCATACGTACCTGGCTGCTCCCCAGTAGGCTAATGTTATTGAGTGACCTAGAAAAATATCAACATTACCTGTTATAGATGGTTGTCTTACTAGTTAAGAATGGTTAGGCAAATGATAGAAGGCTTTCCTAAAAATCCCTAAATGGGCAGTATTTTAGGGAATTTGCATTTACCAATTTAAAGGTAAGAATTCCAGGGATGAAAAGGGTAGGTGAGTGCTTGTGGTCATCCTTAGTGCCTGCCTGTCTGCCAAGACCGTCGCAGGGTTGCTAAGATTCCCATGTATTGTCACATCTTTGTAACAACAATTTCTTGTTTAGAAGTGGACTCTATCCACCTAAATACAGTGTCCTTTTGTTCGTACATATATTCAAAGGTCTGATGTGCCTGTTTCTATTTAGCAGTGAAATTAGATGCATGCTTAACTCTTCGCATGTGCTTCAGTCCCATTAACTGGGGTCCAACTGATTGAAGTCCCATTGATTTAGGAATCACCTGAAAGTTCAGCACAGTGCTTTGGTGGTCTGCTGACAAAGGGTGCACTTAAGAAGGTACTTACACACTTTGCTGCTGGAATTCTAAATGGTGAACTCCTGCAGCAGGCAGATTAACACAGTTCAGGGAGAAATTGCTGTCTTCTGAATAACAGTATGTGAAATGCTTATTGCCACAAACATGTAGAAGATCTCCCCCATTGCTTTTGAAGCACTTTGCCCTGGATAGGCTGCTACATCTGCCCCGCAACATGACCTGTTCAATTATGGTTTTGCATTCCATTTGCCAACGTTAGTCTTGCTGCTTCCCCACATGCATCGATATCTGTTGAGTACAATGAACACACAGACAGGGAAAGCTTATAATCAGTGCTGTGGCACCAGCAGTCTACATGCCTGTCATGTTCATGCCTGCTGTAAGATCTGCATGAATTCCACTTCTGTACTTAAAACAAATGGGGTTTTTTTTCAGTGTTGTCTTCTTTAAAAACAAGAATTTGGAATTATCACCTGAAACAATCTTTGCACCTCCTGTTTACAAACCTCTCTGTTCAAATATTTCCATTTATTGCTGAAAGAGTAAGTGGAGAGGAAGCAGAACACCAGGCTGCTCGGTGTGGAATTTTTTATTTCTCTTTCAAGTCAGTTACTGTATCCTTCCTTCCACCTCCTGCCCACTTCTCTCAAGATCTTTGAACTCGAAGGGCTACTTAGGTTTCTCTGCTTATTTTCATGCTGTCAAATAAAGGCTGAGCTGCCAAAAATACACTCTTCCAACCCTTGAGATTTCCTGCACTTGGGACTTGTGCTGAAAGAGCAAATGGAGGTCCCACAGGGAATAACTTGGCTGTTTAAAGCTACTGGAAACTGAAGCAGGTGTATGGGCTTTCCACTGTAAGCTGTCCTCACGAGACAAGAGAATAATTAGTCATGAGGACAGCAGACAGGTATATTGGCAATCCACTGCTAATAGCTTAAGGAGTTGTCATTCAGTTCAAGGAAAACAATTCTGTTGGTTTAGACTTTTTTTCTTCCCTGATTTTTCTTTTAAAAAAAATACCAGCGTGGGAGGAAAAACTCCAAACACTAGAATGAAAAATAAAAAGCAACTGCTAAGATAAATCCAGATTGCTGTATCTTATCTCTATGCTGAACATGCACATCTTGTTCCTCTGTCTGCTGTAACCACGTTAACTCCTCACTAGCCGCGTTTGTCACTAAACTCTTCTTTTTCTTTTTTCCTTGCACAAATCATACCACATCTTGTCAGACTGAAACAAGACAAATGCTACATGAAGTACCTCTTGCCGATAAGAGAAACATTATTTTCCATGCCCTGGAAAAAGACAATGGTGACATTTTAATGCTAGAATCTGAAAAGTCTCTTGTTCTACCCATTCATTACTGTGTCAGTCCAAGTAACATCAGTATGTGTGTAGCAATTCCAACCGTCCTGAAAAGTGGCCATTCTGAAATACGGCTTTATGAAAAAGCTAATAAAATGCAATTACTGTCCACCTTTGATTCAGAATCATAAGAGTCCATTTCAGAATTCACATTTTTATTGCTTTGCACAATACTCAAATATGGGGGCTTGGTTTATTGTTTCAATTCTCTGCATCTGAATGTAACTACCTGTTATATATGTTCACTAGAGCAGCACAGGTCAGTACATAAAAATAAAAGTTATAGTGCAGTACAGAAGGTGGATTACTCTTTTAAACAGGATGGCAACATATGATCATCCCTTTCACTCCCCGTTGGTTTCTGGTAGGAGTTAACTCTGTATGGAGCTTTTCAGTGTGAGTGTCCATTAGGTCGCCATGTGAGGGAGGTGTGCGCAATATCTGAGCCTTGGGGAGGCACACATTAGGTCAGATGCTTGAGGCCCATCCTGCGCCAAGGGCAAATTTCATGCTGACTACACCATACGCAGTAAAGATGTTCTCCCGCATTTGTTTCACAGCTGGGCTGCTCTCTAAAAGTAGTTGCAGCTGCTAATACATATCTCAAGACACTGGAGATCAAGTACGAATGCGAATCTATGGCCCACGTGGCCTGTTGCTTTTTGGAAGTGTGTGGGCAGAAAGGAGACAGGTGGGCACCGATGCAGCAGCCCTGAGCCAGTGGTAAGGGGCACCGTTGTCTTCCCAGTGCCTGCATAGGAATCATTCCTTGGGGTCCTCGCCCGTGGTCAGAGGGGAAAGGCTCCCCTGTATTGCTAACTCTAACACATACATTAGAAACCTACCAGCAATCTGCTCGGAGGGGAGTAATTTAAAGAGCAGAGCACGACATAGGATATTCCATAAAGTATTTTTATTTTCTTTCAGAATGAGCTTGTACTCAGCTTCTTCCTGAATTGGTCCAAAAATACCTTGGCAGAAGATCCATCGTCTGTGACCTTAGGTATGTGGATTGCCAATCTTTTTTGTTTTCTAAGAAGGGCCTCTTTAATAATGTGATATATAATAATGCAAAGGTAAGTCTACAGTGTTTAGGTGGCTTGGTTTTGAAGATTTAAAGATACCAACAAATATTTCCTGATTTCTCAAAGTCTCTGAAAATGTGTTACTAATGTGACCTGCAGCTTTCTTTCATTTAGACATATTCGGCTCAGCTTTGCTTCATTTTTTTTTGAATAAACATACCTATATGCAAAGTAGAAGTGTATTTACACAAACTGTGGCAGGTTTCTTGTTTTACAAAACAAAATCTTCAGAGAACAATCTGGACGAGAGGATCTGTGTCATGACAAAGCACAATGTGTGCATGGACAAGCAAAGAAAATCAGGGATGACTTCTAAAGTCGTTTTCACAATGAGTGGAGTGGGTAAATAACAGAACATTATGTTAATGCCTAGGCATACATTATTAATGGTAGTGGTAATTCACTTCTTGCTAAATGAGATTCTGCACTGTTCCCTTAGCCTATCTAAATACTTAAGCTATTTCCCTCTTCTGTCCAGCACCTAATTTAATCTAATCTCTGGCATTACAGCATTAAGAGCCAAAGCATAAACCATAAAATGTAAACTGTGGATGTTTATTGTCTTCCACTGCACTAGTTCTGCACTGAAAATTTATCTTCTGTAGTCAGTTTTTAGGCAAAATAAAATCTCATAAAGATGCCTGCAGCTGCACTCTGCACCACAACAGTTCAGCTGGTTGTTATGTGCTCCAAGTGATAGGATAGTTTCCAAGATCACCAGTTATCTGTGTTTCAGAAAGGAGTGCAAATATCCCTGCATATTTAGTTTGCATGTCCATTAAGTTAATTTAATCTCTCTGCAGACAGGGGCTTCATTATCTCTTTTGCTGGGACCATTTTTTTTAATCCATCAGAACAAAATAAATCCCATTCTGGCTTCTCAGCCTTTGGAAGATTCCCCCTGTGTAGAGTTTATTTGATTAGGGCATGCTATTAGCATGTTAAATCCATTATGACTATTGGAAATTAATAATGGTTTCTCTAACTTTTACAAAGGAATGAAGAGATAATGCAAGGATGTCCTAGGTCTTAGGAATATACAAGGCTAAATCTTGTCACAGAAAATCCAAACCAGAGTTGAAACGTAAAATCTAGTCTGGTTCTGTGAGCTGCCTCTCCCTGTAGACTCTTTAACCAAAGATGCAGACATGTACGAGTGAGCTGAGGCATAAGGGAGTTAAAGTCCAAAGTCTTTAGTGAGGTTTGAACATTTCACTAGTATTTAGGTGCCTAATTATTACAGAGAATATGGGAGTAAAAGTCTTATGCAAAAGGATGAACTGAGTCTGTAATAAAGTTGAGAAATAAATCACAGCCTCACAATTCCTACAGTGGTGTCCCCAGCCAGTATAGTCTGAAGGGTAAGCCCTTTATTTTTGTTGTCAAGGACATCAAAATCAGAGAAAAGACTAAAGAAACAGAGGTAAGATTGTGTTTAGTGGGTGTTTGATGAAAGCTATGTGGCAGGTAACCCAATTTGCTGGTTCACTATACAGTTAGCAGAGGTGAAGGTCACAACCTGGTCAGGGGAGATTAATGTGTCTCTGGCCTCAAGCAGTGTGGTTACAGAGGAATTATTTTTTTCCTGCTCGGGAACTCTGCCTTTTAAAGTTTGGACACTTCAGTTCTAGACTCAGGACAAAACCTTTGTTCAACACAGGAGGAAAAAAAACAAAAACAAAAACAAAAACAAAAAATAAACAAACAAAAAAAAAAAAACAGAAAAAAAAAACTGAAAAAAAACCCTGAAAAAAAAACCAAAAAAACACCACCCTTTGGCCTAGAAAATTCATTGCTCTTACTTATTGATAGCATACCAGTAGCACACAAAGTCCAAATCAGGACCCAGTGAATTTAGACTCTGTGAAAACAGAGAACAAGAATAATGGATGGAGTTGCTCTGGGTATGGCACCACTGCAGGTCAGCGAGGAAGGGAATGCACCTGGTCGACAGCTGACTGCGGTGCGCTGGGGAAGAAGGTGAGCATCGCTGTAAATGAGCCAGCTCAGCTGTCAGAGGAAGAGCAGCCATGTGCGTGGTAATTACCGACCTGAAAAATTATTTTCATATATGTTAGTCAATGCTTTGCCCCTGGTTGTTGGAGCTAGGCTGCTGCCATACCCTAGCTAGCTCACTTAGATCTTTGCTTCGTGGCATTCTGCACCCTATTATCATCTGTCCTGTGAGGAGGAGAAGACACAAGTCCAGCTAAGGCAGTAGGTGGCTGATCATGCCAAGCTGCCACGTAGTAAACAAGAAATGCTGGGAAGAGCACAGTGGCCTTGGAGGCTTTTGTTGGCGGAGGGTGCCCTGAAACACTCTTGGTCTGAAAGTAAGCCCTGTAGTAATGCCATGGTCAGTCTGGGGCAGGAATTAAGTTCACTGAGCCTGCAGGAGAGAGGCAATTTCCAGGAAAAGAACACATCCTTCGCCTCACAGCTTTCATTGCTTTATGAGCTTATAAGGGCCTTAATTTTTGCCTCTTTTGAAGAATAACTCAGTTTTAATATGGGCTGTAGCTTTCCATGAATCTGGTGATTTCTTTCTCAGCCTTTATGCAAGCAAATCATTAGTTAGAATCAATATAAAATAAAATGAATGCCCAATAGAAGCAGGTTATGAATTTTGATCAAGACAGCGTCTTCCTCTTACAGTTCTTTGATTTACAAATGTTGTAGGTAATTACACTTACCAAAGTAAAATAAAAATTAAAATTTATGAATTTGTACTGTGCTCCTAGCAATGAAGAGATTAAAAATCAGTGCTAAATTTACTTTGACGTGGATACTGATTCAGTACTCCCAGTGGAGTTAATTCTGAATTATACTGAATATTGTCAGCATGTCATTATACAGAGCTTACTACAAGGGAGTGAGAGCAGATATCAGGAATGATTTCACAGACAAACTTTTATAAAGACCCTTTAAAAAAAAAGAAAAAATCTATCAGAATCATTTTTATATTGATCTTTATTTTTCTTCTCTTGAATTTATATCTCCTGAAAATATTAATAATTCAGACTGTTTTGCCAAAGTTATGAAATTGTGAAGTCTTCGCTGTTGGTTATAGCAGTGCACAACCCAGGTCTGGTTCTGGCATCTTTGAGTAGTGCTCCACACACTTCAAAGGTTGCTCTCCATTTAGTGCAGTAGAGAAGCTGCTTCTGTGTCCTTCTGAAGGAAAATCCAAGCTTTCCAAAAAGGCTGTCACACGGTGTGCCTCTCCAAGCAGAATCGCAGTCCCCAGTGATAGTCCATGAGGAGAGTAGGCTGTTTTGCTCGCGTTACGTAGGGTTTCGATCTGCTGCGGTTGCTCATTCTCGATGTAAAGCTTTTACCACAAGTTGCATTCCTACTTTAGTTGAATTTAGGCTGTTTTGCTGGGCGTAAGCACCTCTTGTTGGCTTGTGGGACAAAATCAGTGAGATAGTCAGTTAGTGTATTTACAGCTGAGTGTCTGAAGTTGGGCACATTGGAGGCTCACAAGCCCAAGCTGTAGCTAACGCAGGCAGCTGTTTGGCTTGGGGCATTCAACCCTGGCATGGGGAAACCAAACAGGTTCCAGTACCCATTGGTGCCAGGTGTCAACACAGGCTGTCACCAAGAAGAAAGTTCTAAGGTGCAGAAGCAGTAGTGCTGTGATGCTTAATTAATTAGTGCTTTCACATTGTTTTGCAGTCCATGTGTGAAATGCAATGTATTATTAAATTATAGTTTCCCTATTGATTTTGTCAGTCTTCTGTGTAGCATCTTCCTCGCAGTTTACGTTTCTCATGCATTGTGCAAAGCGTAACGCAGAGCTTGTTTTAAAATGCTGCTAATGAAAGCATTGCACAGATTGTAGAATATAGAGCTGGTAGGTCTCAAACATGCTAGAAAAGACCATCTAGATAAAGAAAAGGTGCACATACTTGATTACTCTGAAGATCATTCCACCTTCAGTAGAAATTTGAACACTAATTGCCTTAATTTTGTCATTCAAAAAAAAAGAGAGAACCCACAGTTTTCCAATGTTTATGTTCCTTGATGAACGACATTATAAACCGGCACGGTGTCTGAGTGTTTCTGCAGTGGGGACTGGTAGCTGACTGCCACTGCAGAGTGCTGGGACACACAGGCACAAGTCGTATAGAAAAATGCTACAAGCGCTCCAGGGTCCTCGTTTGGTATTTGACAGCTTTTGCATTGACACCAGTGAGCAAAGAATCAATCCCTGGAGAGGAAATCTTGCTTCAGCTGAAGTCAGCGGAGCTTTGTGCTGTATCAGACCAGCATTTGGTCTTTGCCTGTAATGGAGTGCAAGTAGAGCATGACAGTTCCTAAAAATGCAGGGCTTGAGCTCAAATCCATCTGTCCAAGCTGGATAGAATGGAAGTAATTATTGTATGTGTAGTTTATTATAATTTGAAGCTAAAATCACCTAGACTTCAAAGAGACTACGATTTAGTGCAGAATGTAGAAAAATCTAAAATGTAACAGCTGAGTGTAGCTGACACTAGTTGTCTTTTATTATGAAATGTAAGCAATAGAAGTCTCTTCCATGTTTATCAGATTCCCTGCACGCTGTTATTTTTCCTTCCTTTTAATTTTTTTATTTTTTCCATTAGTGCTCATTTTGTTGTGTCGGAAGAGCAAGTAATAGCCATGCCCATAGTGTCTGTTTCAGACTTCATTTTACATACTCAATTAGAAATGCGTTTTTTCCCCTCCCATGTTTTTCATTATTTTCAGCTTGGTTAGAAACTTACTTACATTTTTTTTTTTTCCAAATGAAAATGCCAAATCCCACAGAGAAATTCCTTGGCTGGACGTAAGCACTCACACTATAAAACTTCAGTGATGCAGAAAAAGGCACTGTTAGTACTCGTAGGAGAGGAGAGGCAAGGTGTTCAACTGAATTCTAATGATGTAATTTAGCCTCTGAAATCTGTTGCTCTTGCTAAACCACTCAGGATGACCCACTCCAATTCACAAAATCAGCAGAGCCCCACAAGTGAATTGTGCCCTTATGTTCAAACACAACTCCGCTTGTGTTATGCTGCATTTAAAGGTCTAGGGTTCTACCTTTCCTTTTGCAACTTAAAGGAAGAAGGACCCACAATTTAAAAACAACTATGGTAAAATGGCTTTGCATGATGGCAGAAAGAACCTATTTTTGTGGGCTTTTTGTTACCCTGAAAAAAGTCAGCATTGTCTGGTTCATGCAGTTTCCATCCCCTATCCTTCCCTGTCCTTATTTGCATACAACATGAAATGAAAGAAGGTACAGTCTGGTGAAGTGATTTGTCAAAGTTCAGAAGGGAGGATAATAAATGGAGAACTGCACCTCAGTCTTCTAAGTCCCAGCTTAGTGATTTCTTTGTAAGATTTCAATTCTTCAAGAGTCTTCAGGCCCTTCTCTAATTAGGATGTGATTAAAAATGTATTTTCATAGTCTCTAAAGGGAAGAAATTTGAGACAGATTCATATTCTAAAATTCAGGAACTCAGAAGTGTTGATATCCAGGCTGCCTGGAAGAATTGTATTATGGCAGTTGTATGTACACACTGTGTTATTTTTAATTCATCTGAACTCCTTTCCTTAGGAGAAATGGCAATTGCACTTAGCTCTCTGGCTGTCCATAATACATGACACCACTGTAATTCTGTCTGCTTAGTGGTGATTTTAGCCTCTGTTCACTCCAGAGGTTACACATTTGGTTTCTTCAGAAAAATACAGCCAGCGTGGCTTATTCATTCTAACTTCCCCTTTGCTGAATAGCAGAGTAAAGGCTGAGGAGAGGGAGTCTGATTTCTTGCTCTTACAACCCTGGCTGTTACAACTCTGGTACACACGTGGAAAAGAGAGAGCAAGAGCACGGCAGAGAGTGCACCGGTGTCTGCTGAGGCTGAAAGGAAGATGTGGGAATCCTGCCTGCTGTTGAGGATGAACAGCCCTGATACTCTCTAAAAAGCCTTTTCTTGCTAGTGCATAACCCTCATGTGTGATGGCAGTTCTTTCATTCTCATCATCCTTTCTCATTCCTGCTCCTTCTTAAAAGATATGTTTCCTTTCAAAGAATTAATTACAAATGTATTGTTTTGTCTCGTGCCGTTACCTCACCCTGCGGTGGGTTTAAGGCTGGTGTGTCAGTGGCAGATCCCAGTGTGCGTGCAGGGGAGCAGAGCTTTTCTGCCTGAGGTCTCAAGGTCAGCTACCCCTTTAACAGGGAGGTGGGCAGAACAGAGCCCAGCTCATGAGAGATCACTATTTTGTCATTAGGTTAGCAGGATTGAGTTCTTATTTTTCCAGATATAGTTAATACATTAATACTGGTTGTAATACAGCTTTGGTCTAATTAAATGAAGCCCTGTTTGCATAAGTAAAACCAGGCTAGTTCACACAGGCAGTGTCTGGACTGTCTGATGATGCCCACGTGGAGACAATCCTGGGTCTCAGACCAAGTGATGGAAAACGGCTTGTGTGCACCCTGCTCAGGCTTAACACTGCAAAATGAGAAGGTCAGGTGGATATCGAGGAGAGGTGATTGTGTTCACCATTACCTGGTGTACTGTGGTAAAAGCCATCTGTATTTTCTCCGCTCTCTCTGTGGGGCAGGTAAGCCACGTTATTTTTCGAACTTCAAGAACACACCTTCTGGGCAGTGGAGACAGCCGGCTTGATGTCCCCAGCAGAAAGAACGAACAGGATATGTTTAGTCATTTCTTCCACGTTATATGACTGATCCGTTTTGCTTGGAAACTGAAAAATGTTTTTTCTCAGTGGGAATGGAATCAAACTCTGTAAATGCATCTTAGTAGAAAAATCTATGAAAGCAGTGGGTTGCATGAAAACCAGCCTGGAACAGGAAAAATACAGAATGAGGAGGGGAGAATTTATATTTGATAGATATAGATGTTGTTGCTGTAACAGTTGTTTGGAACTGTTCTGGAAACTTGTTCTTTTTTTCTTTTATTGTGCTTTCTAGTGGGAACTAAAAAAAAAAAAAGTAATCCAATGTTTTTAACCAGACAGAAGAATTGCAATGATACTGACTAGAGTCATCGATGATTGCCAAAAAAAACCACCGCAATTATTTGTTACTCAAGCATAAATTTACCACTGAAATTCAAATTGATGGCCATTAGAAAACAAAAAAAATCACTGTCAAGGTATAAAGAGAATAGAAAATAAGCACTGCATGTCAGACCACTTTCTTCCGTCACACTTCTTAACTGTGTTTTCTAATTTCATCCCTGATTTAAGCACGTGATAGGTTCTTTTTATGTAGAAGTTCATGTGTAAAGCAGTATTTTACAGATGTATTTCCACTGAGCTGTTAACTAAAAAATCAAACCATTTGGCGTTTTTTAGGTCCTCAGTCAACTGATCATAAGCCTGGAGTACAATTAGTCATATCCTACGAGAACACCCGTCTAACAATAATGTTGAAACACATGAGGAACATTGTGAGTATTTTTATCATAATTTATAACTCACAAATCCTTGCATTTGCAGAGTACTGTGAAAACATTAATCGTCAGACACCATTTCTAGGATAACTGATTTTAATTCAAAATAATGACAGTGCCGTTCTATCATCTAACACTTGCTTTCTTCCTTCGAGCTTGCTCAGTATGATTACAGGTACGGGACAGATACAGAAACTGGGTTTCCTTAATGGCTGGTAGTGGCCTTTTCCAGGCCAGATAGAAAACCAATTTTGATGACTGTTTTGGCCCTTTCAGCTGGTGCGTTTTGATACCAGTCAGACATAAGGCATCATGCAGCGGGATGACTGTTTGTAGAATGTCAGTCTGGCGTTATTGATTGATTATGCATACACACATTTGTTTCAAGTCCAGCATGCCGGGTCGATGAACAGGGAAGAGCTCGGCAGAGAGAGTAGTGGTGTATTTTAAGAAGCAATGTTATCTGGTGGGGTGATGCTCACCTTTGTAACATGCGCTTTGTCACAGGGCTAAGTCATAAATGTGGTGTGTTTCTGGAGCCAGACTAGGAGGGGGGGATGCTGCCAGTGCTCCCACAGAACAAGACAGGTGGGATGGGCTGAAGAGGATATCCTGAGATGTCTGACTGGTGCTGTGTGCCATCTCTCGGCTGAAGCAGCATGGCTGCTGTTTCGTAACGAATTTGGCCACCTAGATGTGCGCTGGAGTTGTCAGTTGCTCAAGTAATGGCTGTGGCAAAGGCATCCTTCACTATCTTTGTTTAGCTAGGAGATTAAAGCATTTCTTAAATGTTGCGGGTTCTCATTGCATACACTGATGCTGCCTTGTCCCGGTTTCAGCTGGGATAGGGTTAATATTCCTCCCAGTAGCTGCTGTGGTTTGGATTTAGTACGAGAAGAATAGTTGTTGCTATGAAATCAAGGACTTTTTTCCAGTTTCTCGTATTCAACTGACGAGCCGGTGTGCAGGAGCTGAGAGGGAGCACAGCCAGGCAGCCAGCCTAGTCTGGCCAGTGGAAATATTCCAGACCATGGACATCATGTTCAGTTTGTGAATGCAAGTCGGCTGGGGGGCAGGGATCTGCTTTCTCTCTTTTTCTGGGAGTTCAAATCCTCTCTTGGCTGTGAGTTCAGTCTTTTTCAGGAGTTTTGCAAAGTTTGCAATATTAGCAATTTTCCAGGTTCCGTGATGGCTGTTTGGGGACTGTCTGCAAATCGGTCACTGGGTGGTGACAAATGTTGTATTGTATATAGGTTGTTTTGCATATTCATTGTTATCATTAGCAGTAGCAGTATTAGTAGTAGTATTAGTATTTCCTTTGTTGTCCTATTAAACTCTCTTTATCTCAACCCACAGTTTTCCCCTTTTGTCCACTTCTCCGCCTCATCCCACTGAGGGTGGAAGGGAGGGGGTGAGCGAGCGGCAGTTGGGTCCCACTGTCCAACTGCCGGGTTAACCCGTGACATGCCTCCGTCTCCGTCACGTGCAATCGCTCTCCCTAAACGAGGCCAAACTGAAGAGCGTATGTCAGCACCAGCCAGTAATAAAATGAGGCTGAATGTTTAATTAGTTACATGAGCCACATGAGGCTTACGTAGCTCCAGCTATTCTCTGCTGGCCACTCTAGCTTCTCATTTTCAATTCAAGCATGTTCATTTTGGTCTATAACATTCAGTAAGTCTCTGTCCTGAGAGACTTGTCGTTTGTTTCATATGTGCCACCTTGACAGGTGAGATCAGCCTCTGCTGACAGGTGCAGTGTATGTGAACTTTGCCTTCAGAATACCGTATAAGACCCTCTTTAGTTTTTCTATTGTGCTTTTTAAAGCTAAGTGACGTTGATAAAATTCTGGTAAAGTTCTGGTTGGTGGGAAGGGTATAATTAAATGATTGTCATGCTCATGTTGTTACTGCAAGTTCAGGTGGGTGATGTGGAGATGCGGAGATGCACACAGACAGAGCTGCAGATGTCGGAAATAGTCTTTCTTCCTGTGTCCATCTTTTTTAGGGAAATGGCTCCTAACAGTGTTCTTTAACTTAGAAATTTCCAGCCATTTAATTAAATGAAAATAAATTGCAGCATAGATAGCTGTGTACAGCAAAAATAAAATCCAGGGTTCAGTTCACTTCATTATGGAAAGGGACAATACAACTTTAAGTTATTGTCTAGCTGTTGAAAGTAGATGACTTAAAGCCGTTTTAGTGACTTTGCAGAGAAGTGGTAGGAGTCCAATTCAGTAAGACTAGCAATGATTCACGACTTGAAAATAAGGTCATTGTTTTAGCAGCCTAACTTAGGCAATCATGTTTGTAAATCCTGGGCTTACAATTCCTTCCTTCTATCCGGCCATCCATCCATCGTCATCTGATCTGAAATACGAAATAGTAGTACTTTGGGGTACTGTTGTACTGGACTGCCTTCAGACTAGTAACCTATAACAGAAAGGCTCTTTATCCCATTAATAATCTTCTCAGCTTTCCAGTCATATAGATCAATCTCTTTGACATGCTCTCCTTTCTTTTTCCTTTCCTTTGCCTTTTTTTTTTTGTTGAGCTGAACAGGGATTTTAAAAGTATGCCAAGATCATATCTTATTCAAGACATGTTAAAGCTATTTCAGGTATATCCAGTCTTTTGCAGAGTCTCACTAATTATATTTTAGTGGCTCATCTGTGCAGAGATTACTTTGCTACTTGTTTTATTTCATAATTGATAGTAAATAATTTTTGTGCTGCTCTTCCCCATTTAATTTATCTCTTTATAGAGATTTTATGATGTGTTCAGATGTGAAAATAATTGTAGTGGGCCAAATTAATCCCAAATGTAGCTTCACAGAACTGACAAGAACTGTGATAGAGACTTTTGATCCACGTAAATAAATTTTATTTACTATTTCTGTGGGTTTACTTCTAAGGGTTTTAATAGGACATCGAGATCCTGCTGTGCAAATCCTATATTAATATAAAATGCACAAGAGAATCCCTAAGGAGATGGTGGAGTTTATAGCCAGTGTCAAGTGTAACATCAGTTTTTTAAAGGACAAAGTCGAAATAGTGCAATGCTGTAGCTTTGCAGGTTTTTTTCATGAAGTTAACCCTATTCGTGTGGGATGTCTTAAAGAAAAAATACCATAGCAGTTGAGAGAGTGCTGGTGCAGACCTGCCAGAGGACTGTCTTATGTGGGTGCACGCGTGGACTCCCCAGTGCAGGCACTTTTGATCTGCTGCATCCGCATGTACCACATTTGCTTCAGATGTACGGGTCAGTCATCCCTAGATCTGCTTCAGAACGTCTCCTGCCTTGTCCTCTCAGCAACATGTCAGTCACGTGTTACGAAAGCCAGTCCTGCTTGAAGAAAACTCTATCAAAAATGCTTCAAAGACCAACAGTGGAGAAGAACAGCCTCATAGATTTTGTAGCTGGATAGGACCATTAATCTAATCTAACCTCCTGTAAAGCACGAGCTGTGTTTTTTCACTGAGAAAATACTCGCGTCTAGACCAGCCGTGCAGACAAACTGAACAGAGAGATGTGAGACTGGTTGCAGATGTTTGTCTGCAGTTGAAGACTGTGGGTGCACAATGAAGACAAGTTGTGTTAAACAGATATTTATAAGATACTAACAATGTTTCAGTCTCAAGATTTTCCTCAGCAATTCACAGTTTTATTTGAATCCTGAGATTCTGTAAGTCAGGTGACTCACATCAGACTCAGTGCTTCTACTTATGATTTGAATGGCATCACTATGATGCCGAGGAAGAAAACTTTAAATCCAGCTTTGAAAGACACAAAAGCCATGATGCTAATAAAATGCAGTTTTCTAAATATGCATAGTATATAACTGTAAGTTAGCCTTTAGGGGCATTGCTTGCTCCATTTAAATGCAGACACTGCAATACTGGTAACTTTATGCATAGGCAGTACAGGTAATATTGCCTTAATAAAGTGAAGCTGAGCTAGAAGGAAACCTTTGTGGAGGGATGAAAACCAGAGAGGTTGTATGGAGAGACCTCTGAGTCATGGAGGTTGTGGCAGCAGGAGGAGATGAGACAGGGCAGGCCTCTTCTACAAACACAACAGGGCAGTACGTGGCAAAGTGCACTAAGTGATCTTAGGAGGAAGATCCAGGAACTGGGGGGAGGTTGTGTTCTGGCTTGTGAAAGGATTCATTGTAGGAAAGAGCAAAACCAGTCCAGCCCTGACAGCACAATACCCAGGAAAACAGCAGCAGACAGGAGCAGGTGGACATGGGGAGTGCTAGGAAGGAAGCCTAAGAGACTACCTTAAAAATGTAGGCTCCTAGATCTGTGTAGAAGCTGTAGAGATGGATTTATGAAGATTGAAAGACATGTAGGTTTTGAGTTTGAGATGCTCGAGTCCAGTTCCACTCATCTGTATTAACCGACACAGAGAATAGGTATCAAGACCATACCAGACCTTACCCAGAGCAGACTGTGGGCTAGCTGAGTACTGCACAGCCAGAAACAGCCAGGCTGCCTACTGCTGCATGGCTGGGCTTGCTCATCTGCTCAGAAAGGCACCAGAGGCAAAAGAAATAGCCATTTCTGAAGCTCAGGAAAGGCTGAATAATATATTTCCAGAAATACAGATCCAGAAGGAAACAGTGGTTCAGTGTTGGCTCAGAAGGAAGTCTGCTTTGTCTGCTGACTTCATTGCCATGACTTCAGGCATGCCCTGTTTTTCTAGATAAGCAGCTGAACTTCCAGTCCTTGCTGCTAAATATTTTTGCCCATTACTTCTTGTGGATACAATAACTCCTCAGGAGTATTGGGGAGGAGAAACAAAGCCAGCTTATCCTAAACTTCATGCCAATAAATGTAAAATGTTACTAGAATTCAGGAAAGTGTGTGTGGGTGATGAATTCAGAACTGATTTTACAGGGGGAAAATGTGCTGGAAGAAAAATAAACTCCTACAGTACTTTCCAAAACTACTTCCAGCTTTCCTTTTATAAAAGCTCTGAGGCTGTCATGTACCACTCCTGGTGATTTATGATTCTGGGATAGATGATATGTGGGTGATGAATTAGTAATCAGCTTTAGGCTTATACAGACATGCAGCCTCTTTCCATTTCATGTCCTGCACCATCCAAGCACAAATTGCTTCCAAAAACGTTTGTGAGACGTGATGGCTTCAATGCTTTGCGAAGAAAGGTGAGAGCTAAGCTTTCCCTAAACCATGGGGGCAAAACCTATTTCTAAGCCTGCAAGCACAGGGCTGTAGGGAAGTTCCCGCGTACAGTACAGGTAGGTGCTCCGCTGCCTGCCGGGTTTGGTCTCTAGCTTGAAGTGGGCAAGGGGTGGGGATTTTTGTTCAGTTTTATTTGGTTCCCATCTTTCCTTTCATGGGCCCACTAACTTTTACACTTTATGAATATCATTATATAGATTTATATGGAAAATGTATTACCTGCCAGCAATGCAATGCCTGCCAGTTGAATAAAAAGCCACATTATCCTTTCAGAATATTATGCATGTATCCTGCTTTCTTTAATGTGGCCCATGGATCAGCCAACAGGGATTAGGAAGAAGCTGCATAGGTAGGCCAAGCCTGGTCAGTCATCCAGAATGGAAAACAAGAGGAAAAAAATCTCTCTGGGCTGAACAAAAGTTATTCGGAAAGTGTTGGGGACAGAATGAATTCAGCAGCTTGGCTGATGGAGGGAGGTAACGCATTCAGATGGGGTTCTCCCTAGAGTGGCACAGAAAACCAGAATAAGAAGCAATGGAAAGCTCTTCTACTAACTCTAGCTTATAAAGAATTTGGATTTAATTTTAGATTCATAGAAAATGCTTTTGCTTGTTAAAATGAATGGAAATTAGCTTAGATAGCTCTCTCTTTTGCACTGAAAATTAGCCGAACACCTATAAACAAAAGGTGTTACTATTTAGCAGTAGCTTAAACTGGGAAGAGATGAGGTTTGTTGTTGTTGCACAAGGATTACCGTTGGATTCCAACATATTTGTTATGAAAGGTGTTTGACAAATACGTTGTACAGAAAGTTGTGTTGTTATTTCTTGTTAAACCCTTTAATCTGTCACAGTGGCAGTACTGCCTCAGCTTTAAGTTCTAACTGCTATTTTTTACATAAGTAATTCCCTACACAGCTAATATGTATTGAATAGGATAAGAAAAAAAAAAACCAGCAACAAACAGTGAGCTCTGTTTAATAATATGAGTGATCTGGGAGATGAAGGTGATCTGGGAGATGAAGGTGAACATGAATTAAATTTGCCACTGGTTGCAAATGAAGAAAGCATTAAAAATAATAGTGGAGACAGAGCAAGATCAAAGAATAAAAGTAATTTCCAGAGCCCTACAACCAGCTTGGACAAATGAAAAGCATTTCATCAGGGAGGTATAGATCTGTATCCCACAGCAATTTGAAGATAAAACAAGCAAATGGTGAGACATGAGGTTGCTATGAGAGTTGCCAATGAGAAAGGCCAGATCCTGGTGTCATGGTGCAGAAAGAAAGTAGTTCATTTTTAGAAGGCTTTGATAGCAAAATATTTCTCTCGGGATGTTTCTTTAAAACTAGAATACAAGTTCAAAGAACAGTTCTCAGTAGGGTTACTTGGAAGTGATTGATTCTTTAGGAGTGATTTATTGTTAAGAACAGACTAACAAGGACACAAGTCAATTGTGCAATGTTTAAGGAAGAAGACAGCAAGGTTTAAGAGGAATTATTTAGGATATGGAGCAAGAATGTAAGTAGAAGTAAGTAGAAGTAATTAAGGAGCAGAAATTGCATACGTCATATATGAAATTCTTACGAAGGAAGATGGCGAGCTGTAGAATAATCTAAAGGAAAGCGTAGCAAGCTCTCTACAGTTCAAGAAATTAAAAATAGTCTGGATCAGGCATATGCAGACTTTTAACTAATTAAGAAACTGACAAGGAAAGTAGTGCAGGGTGAAGACACAGATAAGTCACTGTTTCTTCATGCATCTTTATATTCACTTATTATCTGTGCCTAGGCAAGGAGAGAAAAGAATATATATGTGACAAAAAGGTAGAAACAGAACAGCAGCATTTGCTTGTGTTTCTTTTCTCAAAAGCTATTTTTCTTTAATGCCCTCTAACAGGCAGCAATGGTGTTAATCCTGAGTGATTTCAAAAGAGAAGTGAAATGGGGATGTTGTCTTAAGTATTTGTTCTCCTCTGTGCTTGATTCAAGAGAGAAGAAATTCTGGGATCTGTGTTTCTAAAGGTCTATACAAGATCAGTCTTGTCTCAGCCAGTGTCAAAGACTCTGAAACTAAATATTCATCTGAAAATTCAATGTTCCAAGCACAACAATAATACAGGGTTGAAAGCAATGGAATTTAACTTCTTTACAGGCTTGGTGGTAATACTGGAATAAAAGCTTCAGAGATCTGTTCATGAAATCTGTGCTCTGCATTCTGTGCCCTGCACCAGAGTTGCTTATCCATAGAGTAATATAATTTTAAAGCATGATGGAACCTAGGTTTCTTTCATCTATGCAAAAAAAGCAGAGTTTGAATGACTTAAAGATAGCAATGCAGCATGTGGTTAAGGAATCTAGAACGCATCTTGTCACCTCCTTCTCTTTTGGAAAAAAACTTCTATGTGAGTCTTGCTCAGATCTTTTACTGGGAGTTTAATATGTTCGCACTTCTGTTTATGCATTTGCCTTTTATATTATTTTTGCAGCCTTGGTAACTTTTTTATACCCACATGGTGCTGTGTGGAGCACCCAGTAATCTAGTCCTGAGCGTTGGTGAAGTATTAGAGAAGTGTCAGAGCTCAGGAGCTAGGCTTAAGCTTGGAGTGAGCTGGGAAGGGACACCAGCCATTCTAAGACATCTTTCTTTGTTGTTAATTCAGAAACAGCAGAAAATGCACACAAAGCTGTGTCATTACTAGCTGGAGGTGAATTCTAGCCTCCCTGTCTGCTGCTGCCGATGGCCAGTAGAAGGCAAGAGCCTGGTTTACCTGACAGTTGTAGTCATGTGGTTGTACAGCCTTTTCTCCATTTCATTTGGGACTGTGTCTGTCCTAACGTACAAGTCTTTCTGGATCATCAAGACAATAAATTATTCTTTTTAAACAGGGCGTCAGAGCTAGATCTCAGTTTCTTTCTTCACCTTTCTGCAAGTGTTCGATTCTGGTTTCAGAGCTCTGTAGAAATACCGGCTTGGAAGATAAACCCTTAGGGCCTTCTGGGTATCACAGCCACCTTGTGTTTTATTTACTTAATTTAAGCAGAGTTAGATAAGCTTTCCTCTCAAAGGACTAAAGCAGATGAGAAGCGTTTTACGTAGTTCTTAGGAAGCCTGGAATCTTTTGGGATCCAGGCTGTTTCCCAGAACTGTCTTTTTCCTTACAAGAAAAAAAAAAAAAAATCTTTTGTTAAATATTTGACATATAATACTTGTTAATTTCAAAAATCTCATTAGCGATGTGCCTTGGCCTAATTGGAGTGATATTCAGTGTGAATCTAAGATGCATATAGAGATGATGTGATGGAATACAGTTGTCTGATCATGGCTGTTCTGAATACCATGAAATACCGTGCCTGACCTCCAGTGACCACTCCAGAATGGTGCCAGTCTGCCTTAAGGCCTATCTCATATTTCCAACTGCATACACGCCTTTTGTCTTCTGAGGTGACATGAGGAAGCAGTATTTTAGAAACTGGATCCTAGTCTAGATGCCTAGCTTTCATTTTGATCAGTGGAGACTTAAGTCCCAGTTAATTTTCCTAAACATATAGGAGATGACCTAACATGTCCTATTTGGCCTTCAGCTGGCACTGCAGAAGAGGAGGGGCTCAGGTAAGGCCCATGGCATGTCTGACAGTTTATGCAGATATCTTAAGCATCTTGTGTGTCTCGAGTGGTGCCAGACAACAACGTGTGGGCAATTTAGCCAAGCCAAGCCAGGAGATGCCCACAATATGATGAGTTGAATCTCTTGCTGGCCTCCCTTCTTGACAGCATTAGAGAGATCTGCTTAGGCTTTGCTGGGAACTTACATACCTACCTCACGTTTGCACCAGGATAGGTCAATGTCTAGACATTTTGCCCAGGACCGGTGTGCTCGTCGCAGGGCATTAGCTGCAATGCTTTCCTTCCGTCTCAGTGACTGAGGGTTAGTTTTTCCCGTCTGACAGCCAGAACACCTTGGAGAGTGTTGCCTGGTCCACTCTGCAGAGATTTCGTGACTCAGGACAGCTCTAGGCCCTATTTTTGCCAGCATAGTTCTCCCCGTTAGGAATGCAGCATACCGTCTTTTAGGAATGGTTAGACTGCACAAGTCCTTGCTACTCTACTACAAGCAAAGCCGAACCAGTAAACCTGCACATTTTTTTTCCCAAAAAGCCTGGTATCTCATGAGAGAGAAAGGGCTGGATTAATCTACAGCAACAAAGGCACTGTTTAGCCTTGGGTTGACAGCACCCACATTGGGCAGTGTTTGCCCAGTTGGTGTCCTGGCAAGCTGCCTGCAGAACAGGCAGGTTGATGAGGATGGTGAAGGTATCGGACTGCACAAAGTGCGTCAACCGCATTTGGAGATTAAAAGAACACAGCTAGAGCACCCCTGCATTTTTGTCATAGTAAATGAAAAAACGATCCGGAGGCTTCCTCCTCTGATAACTGCCAGATTTCTGAAAGGTAGAAAATTCCTGCTCGAAAAATACTTTCCAGAACTTCCCTGTTGTTCTGAAACAGCGTATCTTTTTGTTTTCCTGCATTAAAATTGAGATAAACTGAATTTCTCTTTTTGTTTCTTTGACATTGAATTCCGTGTCAGTGTCCTCTGTCACAGTTTATGTACGTACCTGGATGAATGCATGGGGTAGGAAAGAAGTTAGGAATAGGAATGAAGCTGGTCACAGAAAAGTGGGAGAAAAAACTGGGATCAGAAAATACAGTAAAACAAAACTTATCTGGCAGAGCAGCAGTTAAATATTTTCAAATTTTAGGTGAAAAAAGCAGTTGTTTAGAAAAAAAAATACCTTATTTGTGCAATCACTCTTGGCCGATTGCTTTTCTGTTTTGTCTTGCCAGTAGCATAGAGTGCAGGGTGCACCATAGCGATATAGTGGATTATCTTCTTCTGTAATTATGATTTAATTACTGCAAATGTGATTTTATTTTGGATTTTCTTTGAAGTAAATTGAAAATATTTTGTGGCAGGAAAAGTGAAAGCTTTGTAGCAGAGTAGAAAAGCGGTGTTAGTGTTTTGGGATGTGCAGAGCTCAAAGGAAAGACAAGGAGGGGTCTTCAGTCCCACCTTAGGGTCTATGAAATAACAACACAGCTGCCCTTTCACACAGCAATCCCGTTTGTTCTAAAGGTTTATATATCTTATTAATCTATTTCTGAAGGAACCTTCTGCTTTGTAATATCATTGTCTTAGTGCTGATTAATTTCGTAGCTATTTAAATTTAGAATTAGCCCAAAGGACATAATCTTTTTCTAAGGCAGAGGCTGAATTTGTTAATTAAGCTGCAGCTTATAAAGAGAGGGTTTAGTTTTTCTCTGCTAAGTTACACAGGGACTCAGAGAAAGTAAAAGACAGTGTTGCAGGAGTGATGACTTTTTCACATTTCTTACTAGCTTTAATTTAGTCGAGAGTCAGCTAGTAATTTATACAGGTTACTAGGGTGCAAGGCTGATTTCTCCTGTGAATTTTTTTCTACTCCTCCTTTACTGGATAATCATCAAATCTGCCTCATGTCTACACTTAATATATAAACATTTTGCTTTCTAGCTGTGAAGGTTTTTTCTAAGCAATTGCTATAGTCATGTGATTTTTAATGATGTAAGGATATCTCAAACATCAAGGAATATTTTGTAGTCCTTTCTTCACTACGTAGAAGATAAATTCTCACAGCAGTGCATGTAAGAGAAAAATACAGGGTGAAGGTAGACGATTGGAAAACTATGAGTTAGAGCTACCGGACAAAGTGAATGTTTTTTGGGTTTGTTTGGTTTTTTTTTAACTTAGGGCCAGTAGCTGAAATGGGAGCCTGTCTAAAGCCTGGGTTTCTTTTTTTCGTTGAAGAAGGGGAAGAAAGCAATTGAGATTTGAAAATGTCCAGGAAATTAATCTGGGGGGAAGAAAGGAAGTTATTTATAGAGCAGGAAAGGTGGCATTAGTTAATACAAGTTGCCTTTGATCTTTTTTTGATTTTGTCAAGATGGTTGAAAATGAAAAATGGGAAAAAAAGAACAGCAGCTGGAACTATCAAATGTTCAGGAGCCATCAATCTGTTTCGCTCTAGGACAAAAGGTGGAAAAATATCTGCATGTCTAACACAAAGAGAAACTAATGACATGATTTAAATTTGAGGCAATAGTCACCTAAAAGGAAAATCTGACGTCGCTTAGGTAGAGGTGAATTTTAAAACGCTTTACGATAAATTATCCCTAAAGTGCATTTTTTAAAAATCATGAAACTTTCCTTAAAATTCGTATGAGGAGGGCCCAATATTCATATTGACTGCTAAATTGCATGGTTTGGTATATGGTGATTTTTGAAGTAGACCTTTTGTAATGCTAACAAAGTATCCGTCCTTAAGAAGAGTTGTGGATGGTTAGTAATGATCAAGGGAGAAAAGTCATTAGGATAATGTAATTCTTGTGGAAAAATTAATTTAATTTCATCCCTTATTTCCCAGCTACAGATAGTATATTTAAAATTAAATTACACAGGACATAACCTATCTGTGTTGGTTTCTGTAAGTAAATATCAATACTTTTTCGAGTTTGGAAAATAAGATTGGACTGAAAAATGGAACACAGCCATAAAAGATACATGTCTGTATTAGCTTTTCAGTATTGAATTACAGATGTGGAGAGAAGTATTTCCTCTCCCTTGCTCCCCCTCATCCTTAAATATTTTTGTCACCTTCTGCCTGACTTCAGAAGAAAATAACATTTCAAAAATAAACTGCTTTTTTAAACATATATGCAGGCGCTTGTAACTGAGTTCCTTAAAAAATCAGTCATTATCAAGGTTAAGTAAGCAGGTCATTCTCAGAGAAAATTGTTCAGTTGTGGCTTGTTTGTATTTGAAGAAAGCACAGGGAGTCATCTTCTAAATTAAACTCAATTTTTTTTATTGGCAGATCAAAATCACTGGGGTTTTTTTGTCCATAGGCATAGCAAGGAGAGCTGTGGCATTGTTGTTGGGAACTTGGGTTTATACCTTTTCAGCCTTTACAGATTTTTATAGCTTGAATTTATTCACAAGGATACACAATCAAAGATTTAAGACATTAATTTAAATTGGGAGTAAGTTCTTTTAAAGGAAGTAAACTTCCTTTATTTTTGGATTAATGAAATGACTACATAATTGAACATAAATAGAATTCAATCTAAAACTTCATTTTTTTCTGTTTGCTTGATCACAAGTACTTTCAAGCTATAAAGGTTTTGCAGAGACTTCAAGTGCAAAATGGCATTCCCAGGGTACCCTTTGATTTTCCTTCTGGCCTGGCCTATGAACAGTAATCAGTGGTTTTTGATCCATTAATAATAACAAAAGGGGGTTTTGCTGTGTTTCAGAATTACTCATAAGCCTGCTAGGAACCTTACTCTGTGTTTATAACAGACCCACCAGAACAGATATTCTGTGGTGCAAATGAGACTGCCATTTAGGTCAGATACTCTTCATGTTTACCTAAGTTTATAAACGTGCCCATGCAGCCGGAGTTAGAAGGGAAAGGACAATCTAGGGGTTTTGCTCACTAAGTCTGACACTGTAATATGACAGAAGGCATAATGTTCAGAAAGAAAAAAAAATTCTGATATTTTGCCCATTCTTCTTTATTTGACAGAACGCTCAACTCCTGTATGAAAGTCTGAGAAAGGACTAATTTGCTCAAAAGCTTTGGATTTTTGCCTGCCGTGTCAGTTGTCTTAATAAAACAGTTTACTTCAAATTTCACCTACTTTAGATTTTAAAAGAGATTTCAGCCGTGTTAATCCCGCTCTTGTTTTCACTCTATGATTGTCAAACTGCCAAGATCTCTCTTTGTCCCTGCTGGGGAGGGTCTAGCAAAGTACAGCTCCTTCCATGGCCGTTGCAAGCCTCATCTCAAGAAATCCCTCGGTGAAGCAGCCTCTTCCCAAGAGAAGATTCAACTGTTGTGCCAGTCCAAAGAGAATCCTAAGAGCTGAGCTTGTAAAGCCATGGCTGATTTACACCTGCTCTTAATCTGTAGTTTTGAATGATTAGTGTGTAGAGGGGCAGAACCTTTTGTAGGTTAGAGACCCTTGTTAGATGCAGTGTGCCATATGGGGAGGGCAGTTGAGAAGCAGGAGATGTGATCTGGCCTGAAGAGCGCTCAGCTGAAGCTTTTTGATTGCTTGATGGCATAACGGTGCCACTGCAGATTGAGATTGGGGACAGTTGTGGATTTCAGAGGGGCTTGTTTGCCTTTCCTCGGCAACAGAAGATGAAGTGGGAAAATGTCATCTGTAGAGCAAGGGTGAAAAAAACCCAACTCCCAACAACCGTAACAGAGATCTCTAGTTGGAATTCAGGTGGCTGCAGTTTAAATTACCTTGAACACTGGCTGCTGATTGCTACTATTCATGAAAAGTGGCTTTGTTTTAGTTCTGAAAGATCCTAGAGCAACTGCTCTGCCTTGGGTTTTCTTCTCTGAATCGCTAAAATATTCTCTTTTTTTGATTTTCTCTCTTGACCCTTTCCTCCCACTCACCTCTTTCAACACGTATTTTGCTATGTTCAAAGGGACAGTGAGGAAGCAGTTTTCTGTCCACGTTTTGTATGGCCACAGCACTACTGTGAAATGCCATCCTTAGATTTTGGGAGGAGTTGGCTGATGGGGGAGGGTTAGTTGGCTGAAGGCTAGATAATGTGCCAACACTGCTAGCAGGGTACAAGGAGCAGCTGAAAGGCATAGTGACAATTTTGTCCGACTTTATTCATCGCACGCACTTCTGGATACCCTGGTCCTGTTAAACAACTGCAGGGCAGTCAGCCTGGATTCTTTCCCCGGCAGGTGAGTGTCAGACTGAGCCTGTTCCAAACGCAGACGATGCTGCCGCGAGCTGTGCCGTTGTTGTCAGGGGGTGTGCAGTGGGGCACAGCACAGGTGACGACACCTGGTCCTATCCGGGCAGCTCCAAGGCAAGTGGAACAGTAGGGATGCAGCCGTCCTCTGTCCCCTCCGTTACCTTTGCAGCCAGTTACCTGCCATCTGGGGTCCTCAGCCCGGTGCCCTTTGCAGCTGCCTCTGACCTCAGCTTTCAAAATTCGCTCTGACATGGTCCCTGCTTAGGCAAGACACTGCTGGGACGATTTATAGAGCCTGACATTTTACAGAACTCTCCCAGTACTGTATTTCTGTGCTTGAGATAGTGAAGATCATTGTGCTGGGCCTCAGCAGTTGAGCTGATAAGGTCTGCTTCAGGAATGACCCCCTCCTTTTTTTTTTTTTAATCATATTCCCTTTTTTTTGACTGAAACAACTAATATCTGTTGACCTCCAAGTTACAGTGATTCTTATCTATTCATTGGGAAGAGCTTGATTACAGTTAGGATCCTGGTTGCTTGGGCTGGTATTTAAGGCTACATTTTCTTTCTCCTTCCTGATTTTAAGAGACTGTTCAATTTACTGTTATTTGTAATCCTTATCTGAAGTTTTAGTGTAGTCCTAGATCAATAGAGATGGGCTTTCAAGTGGACAGTGTAAATTATAAATCCTGTTTTAAAAATATGGTACTCTGTCCTAGAAAAATACCTGTTAGTTTCACTGCGATTTAATACCGTTCGTATTTTGGCCGTTGAACCCCATCTATCTAAATCCTGTGTATATTTTGAATCAGATGTACTTTGGGGAGCTTAGCAATAGTAACATTAATCGTTCACATAGTGCTGACAATATGTAATGATTTGAGTTGTGCATGCTTTGATGCTGTCTAGTGTTAATGACAGCAATAATAAGCTTGGCAGTTGAGCACATCATTTGCCTTGAAGGATCATTTCAGATAACAAAACCCAGAGATTTGTTGTGCAGGAGCTGGTTGCTCACACACACAAGCACAGCTTTTCTTCCCGATAGAGAAGTTATTTATTGCTAGGACACCAGCAGTTTCTCCTATCGCAAGGATATGTTGTTGATAATGCCTGTAGGAAGCCCCATGTTTCTTGACACATACTGTGAATAATCAAAATCTGAGAAACAACTTTATTCTGAGCCAGGTAAAATTACAGTGGGAAATATAAATGCAACTGCCTGTGTAATGCTCTGGGTTCATCAGTTAAGAACATTTTAAGATTTCTTTTTTTTGACTGCATTTTCATTTACATCCTGTCACTGGATTGTCTGTGAGCTGTCAGGCAAGCTTCCTGCCTAAAATGCTGATGATGCAATTAAAATTAGTGATATTTTGATATGCCCCATTTTGTGCTTTCTGATTGTATACTGTGTTACTAGCACAAAGGTTTCTGCTTAATTATAAGCTAAGCACAAGGTGACACGCAATGGCAAGATACCTGTTCCATAGTTTTTCATGATTATGCTTCTTGTGTGTTCTTTTGCAGTCTCTCACACTACCAGTGTGTTTTATGAGTAACTGTAATGTTGTATTAGGAATAACCTTACAGCTATTCAGAAGTTACCAAAAATCCCTCCACCCACCAGCATTAACTTCTGACTGAGCCTGGTTAATAGATTGGCTGTGATCTCGAGTAGCTACCATAAAATGGAATATCTGGAATATTGTTAAGTAATCTGAACTGGAAAAATAAAGAGAATTTGCAGCTGTGTGTTGGGAGAGATTGGGAAGACTGTTATTAAAAGAATCCTGTTCTGCCCATATTGCTGCAGGAAATGCTCCTGGCTCTTCTCTAGTAGTATGCTTTATGAAACACCCTTAGAAACGATCAGTGCTCCCCAGCATCAGCACTGCAGTTTAGGGGTTAAAATTAATAGGAGCTTACTGGCTATAATCCAATTTCTATGCATAGCTCTTGAAAATGGAAGAGCTAGACTTTGTATCAGATTAAGCTGAGTTAAAGTAGATTGAGGCTTAGGGGTTTTTCCATCAGAACGTAAAATATTAAAGACAGGCAATTTTACCTTGTTCTTGTATTCTTTCATTTCTGTTTTCCTGGTTCAGTATTAAGCTGATTTCTAAGAATTCCTGTTGTTTTACTGCACTAGCACTCCTATTTAGCCAAGAGAATACAAATATGACATGTTTCTGTGTCTGCTTAAAGTCCAAATTTTATTTGGTTTTGTTGCTAGAACATGGACATTCATATTTATGACCGTTTTGTTTTTCAGCGCCTCCCAGATGGCTCTGCCCCAAGTGCACACGCTGAATTTTATCTTCTGCCGGATCCTTATGAGGTCAGTCGAAGGAAAACAAGAACAGCTCCAAAAACCTCTGACCCTACTTACAATGAAATTGTGAGTACCATTCACTTTCTTCCACCATTTCATACTTGACTGATTTTCTTTGCCCACTCTTGAAATAAAAGAACAGTACAGCATTTAGAGCTCTTGCAATGAGTACCATCAAAAAGAAGGAACATATCATAAGCTGAACCACAAATGGGGACAATCTTCTTTGCATCTTTCTCAGAAGTGAAACAGTCTCTGTATGTCTCTCTCCTCAGGAAGGCGGTTGGGTTGTTCACACTGCTCTGTCTTACACCATAACCACAGTTACATTAGCCAAAGGAGACCAAGCATCATTGTGCCAAAACCTAGGCTGTTTTGAATGCAGATTTGTACAATAAGATAAAAAGTACTAATTGAATGGATGCTGTTGTTCAAATTCATTTTTGAGAATAGACACCCAAATTGCTTGTCACTGTCCGAAATGATAACTCAACAATAAATAGCCAAGTTCTTTATATGTCAAAGTGCTAGCAGTTCACAGCGTATATAATTATTTCACACGCTGCTGAAGTGCTTACGCCCCTGGGGTGAAAAGAAACATTTGTCTACAGAAACATTTACTACAGAATGGGAAGTGGCATGAACCGTATTCTTTCGTAAGGGCAGATGAGATTCAAACAGTAGGTGGGATTGGAGATTGTAATTATTACATATAAAAAATCTCCTAAAGATCTCAAAGCAATTTACAGATGCTCTTTAAGCAGGATTGCAAGTAGAAGGCATGGAAAATACTACCATTCCACCCTGTTTCATAGATAAGATACAATGAAGCTTAAGTTAGCCAGCTGAGACTGAGTCCTTATCTCCTAGTTTCCCAGTCCTGGGGTTTTAATATTTTTCTTTTCCCACATCTACTTAATTACAAAAGTTACCTGCTTACACTGAAGACTTTTAGCACTTCTGTGAGTAGGCTCCTTGAGTAGTCTTGCTACTAACAGCTCAGATTTCCCTCCCTGTGGTACTGCAGTAGAGTAACAGGGAGCTAGGCTTTATTTTTTTATGTTTTGTTTTTTTTTTTCAATCAAAGAGGCACTGGAATAAGTCTAATTGACCTGTCTAAAGAAATTCCTTTACATTTGAAGGATATTTAAAGCAAAGAAATATAATATGGTTATATAATAACATTCATTGTAAAGTATCCAAAATGGACTATAGACAAGAACCAGCCAGCAACACTGGAAGACAATAATCTTTCTAACCATTAGTAGATCAAGTTAAATGCAAGAAAATCCAAAATCCTATCTGCAGTCAGACAGTAGTCACTGGGAGTAAATTTAATTGTGGTTAAGGAGCATTCCACTGCTATTAAGAGAAATTCCATGAAGACTTTAATATCCTTTACTCAAAACGTACAGCCTTCTTCACAGATGCTCAGTCTTTTTCACCAGGAACTGCTAATCGCGGTGGGGACATATGGTTCCACTGAACTTGGACATTTCAGACCTGATGCTCGTGCTGTTAGCAACTCTGTTCTTCCATGTGTGATACCATTCTGTATGCATTTTCTGTTCAAGGCTGGTAGACTGAGGCAGAAGCTGTCCCAGGGAAGAAAAACTACTTAAGATATAACTCAGCTGTCTTTTAAGTTAGTTACTGTCCAAAACGCTGTGTACAGAAATGTACTAGCCTGTTTTATGAGTTCATAAGTTTTTATTAAAGCCAAATAGCTGCAAGGAAGGTGTATATTAATTTCCCTCTGTGTTTGAGGCTGAGAAGATTCTGAAATGTGCTTCTCTTGGGTATTTTTGGTTTTAGTTTTGTACTTTTATTGCTTATGACTGCCTACAGCACATTATCAGCCTTGCAAAAGTGCATTTTTTTTTTTTTATTTTTACTTATGTGTGTGAGAGTAAAGACGTGAAAGTCCAGGAGGCCTGGCAATAGAATGAACTATGCCAAATGTTCTGGAGTTGCTTTGAACAAGGACTCCTTTTTTCTCTTGTTCTTTTATTTGGATTTTCAAGTTTGTTGCCTTCACACTGGTATAGCATTGCATTAAATAATGATGATTGAGAAGAAGAGGAGAAAGAATACAGGAAAAAGGAAGGCAGTGTAAAGAGAAAAAGAATAACATACCTGCTTGTGGACCGCTGTTAGGAGTAAAGAAGAGTTACTTGGAAGGTTCCTGAGTAGTTTAGTGAAAACTGAGTAAAAAATTTGTAAATAAATCTGAATGATTGAAGTTTAAACTCTTGCCAAGAAAAGTCACAATGACCAGAACCAGCCCCAGTGGGGTCTTGCTTATATGTGTAGCGATTGCCCCGAGATACGCTTCAAGGTCTCAGCCGCCCTCAGTTGGTCTCTCGAGCGCCCGTGTGTGCGCGCACCCGTGGGATGCGCAGACCTCCGAGGCGGAGCGGAGTGTGCATTGCTGTAACGAAGCCAGCACGAGAGGGAGCTCTCCCCATCCTGCCCCCAGGAAGGGGTGAAAATGGTGCATGAAAATGCAGCCCAGTGCCAGCAAACATACCGTGCCCGGGCCGCGGAGCAGAGGGGACGCTGGCCCGCGACAACCAGAAGGGCCCCAGCAGGGCTGATGGAGGGGGAGGGGCGGGGCTGCACAGCCGCTCCCTCCAGCACCGTGTGCCAAAGCTAACGTGGACCGTTAAGAGCAAATCTAGGAACTGTGCCATGGCTACCTAAGGAGAAGGAACTGTCCCACATTTGCGATTAAAATGTCATTAGACTCCTGTAGGTCATCAGTGCTGCTCTTTTTGGAGCCAGAAATACTTGAATTCCAGCCCTAACCGTCTCGCTGAGTTGCTGCATGGGTGGGTATAACTCACCTCCATTTGATCTAGCTGTATAAATGGGAGGCAAATATTCTTACTACACAGCCATTTCAGGATTTAACAGTTCCGATTATGAAATTCTGGCAGGTGGCATTTGTTTTATCCACATACTAATTCAGCTATCTCCAGACGTTGCTGCTGTCCCTGCATCCTGATGATATATAACCTGCTCCAGCTGAATTGGCAATACCATTTTAGAAATGGTTTATTGGGATCGTTTGAAAACCACCCACCCTGCACTGTAAGGTCTGTCGTTGCTCAGAGCTTAAAGCCTCTTTTTGTCCAAAGATTGAAAGTTGTTCATTACCCCAGTTCACGCCTGTTACGATCTGCCGTACTGAAGGTTTCTTAGCTCTTACAGCTTCATGTACACTTTTTGGTGATTTAAAGCAACAGCTGAAGATGGTATCTTTAATATATTGGCAAAGAAACAAGGCACCTTTCTGCGGTAACGTTAGTATCACTTCAATAATCAAATCATAGATTTATTGTGAATTCTATTATCGCTTACTGTACCTCTTCTTGCTTTTTGGATTTTCCCCATCATTTCACTTTGGTTTTGGTGGGGAGATGCCATTGGGGGACAGAGAAGCTGGAATTTTTAATTCACATACCATTTGGAGAAATAGGCACAGTAAACATCATGTTCAGCCTGGAGAAGAGAAGGCTGTGGGGAGACCTTATAGCAGCCTTCCAGTACCTGAAGGGGCCTACAGGAAGGATGGAGAGGGACTTTTCACAAGGATGTGTAGCGATAGGACAAGGGGGAATGGCTGTAAACTAAAAGAGGGCAGATTTAGATTAGATATTAGGAAGAAATTCTTCACCATGAGGGTGGTGAGGCACTGGCACAGGTT
>Ga0065711_1004198_pt1 | contig 35760 bp, 19 predicted proteins | sample Hoacrofraction12_FD_59098 | JGI IMG/M metagenome (GOLD analysis project Ga0065711, IMG submission 59098) | Hoatzin crop microbial communities from Cojedes, Venezuela - Epithelial fraction 12 v2 (version 2) | ecosystem: Host-associated > Birds > Digestive system > Esophagus > Crop | place...
CCGGCAGCCCCAGGCCGTCCTCCGGCGCCCGGTCTGCCGCTAAAGGTCAGGGGGAAGCGGCAGCGGGGCCGCCCCGGCGGGCGGCGGTGGGCGCGGGCAGCTGGGAGCCTGCGGAGGTCGGTCCGGAGCCCGGGCTGCCGGCCGGCCGGGGCAGGGCCGCCCGCGGCTGGGCGGGAGGGGATGGCCAGGTCTGCTGCTGGGCAGCTGGAAGGGCGGCTGAGGTCATTGGACCGTAGGCGTGTGAGTTTGGGTTGGGGTCTCTTCCCCCGTTCGCCAGGTTTATCTTCCTCTGTGTGCTGGGAGTGCGAAGAGAAAAATTCCGTTTCGGTTGCTGGTTTTTGATTCAGAAGGTCTCCTGGCTTCGTTTGACTTTCCCCATCACAGCCAGTGTCTCCCTGGGGAAAGCGCATGATAAGAGAGAGGGAGAACACCAGGACATCCCTTTTTGTATTTCCAGCACAGCTTTCCCTCGGAGTTAGTAGAGAGCTGGTGATTTGCATGCAGCCGAGAGGCAGAGGAGGAGGAAAGGATGGTCTCTAGAGCCGATATAGTAATAAAATAAGGTTTAGCAAGATAGAAAAGATCAATTCAATAATTTGGAAAAAAAAGTCTAAAATCAAAGCATAGCTTTTGTCCTCCTGATAAAACGCTAAAATAGAGAAGTTTTGGCTTTACAGGAATAAGCTGTTAGGGAAACAGAGCAAAATGTCTCCAAAATACGCTCACAATCACTTTGTCAGTCCCCTTAATTGACCTACATTCATTTCAGTTTCCGAGCAATAATTCTTCTGGGTTGTTTGTTGAGCAGCTTCAGCATTATTCAGTTTGCTACCTAGTTCATGAGGCTTACTGGAAATTTCTGGTTTGTATGAAACAGCTTTGTCCAGTTCTCTCTGTGATGCTGTTTTTATGTGTGTTATATATATTTTTATGCTGTTTCTGTCACTTAGGTTTCTGTGTGGTTTCTTTCTTTATCACTTGGGGATTGATCTGCAGTCACTTGAGGTTGGTAGGTTTTTCCCGATTCCAGTGAGTCTATGTTTGGGTTCATTACCTCTGCATTGGGAATCCTCTCTGATGCTGGTGGCTACTTTGTTCGATAACACACATTCTGATATGGTCTTATTAATTGTACACAGTCATGTCACTTGGCTCCAGGCAGAGCAAACTGTTTCATCTTTGCACCACAGACGTCTCTTCTGCTCCATTAAAGACTCCTGATTTCAGCTGCCTCCTCTCCTTATGGCTCTGCTGGTAAAAGGTGGCATGACTATTGACTGGTTTGGTGCATCCTCAGCCTGTTTTGTTCATGTCCACTGTACGGTAGGACAGCGCAGTTTCCAAATCCTGTAGACTTGGCAACATCTGAGATAATGGTGTTTTATTTATATGGTTCCACTGCTTTATGCCAACAAAAGCTAGCACAAGGTAGATAAATCTGCCTTTACTGCATTTCTGCACAGGTGCACAATAATGTTTAGAAACCACTGCATGCAGCTGATCTACAGGAGCAATCAGTCTATGCAATGCTGCACGTGTGCAGGTGTGACACTGAAGATACGTTTTCAAGCAAAATAACACAGATTTTTTTGTCATCTCCAAAGCTGGTAAATGCACTGTTGGCACTGAAAGTCAACAAAAGGAGTTTTATGTCAGCAACAGAACCACTTTCCAGACTGCTTACCTCCAAAATTAAAATAATAGGGGAATACATGTAGAGCTGAGTGGTTATTGGCCATCTTTCCTGGTTTGTATGCGAATACCCTGGAAAAAATGGAACAATGTTGGTTGGTGAAAGAGCCTGACTTTGTTGTTTGGTGAATGTTGCACCTTGATTCAGCATTTACCTGACTGTTCATTTCTGTGTTACCTCAAAAAAGTTTCCTGAGAGGGAGAGAAAAGTACCAGAAAATCCATATTGGTTCGGGTTGCGTTCTTTGAAGAAGAAAGCGGTGTGGCAGGACGGGAGGATAAGTTAGAATAAAATGTAGAGGTCAAGAGACCTGGAATGAGTTCTGATAGTTTTTCTGTGAGCTATATGACCTACTTCTGTTATTCTTTTACTGTTTTGAGCATACAAGTAATAGGCAATAATAATCGTAAGATGTTTATCTCACAAATAACAATATAGTAATGTCATCTATATATACATGTAGTTTTGTGTAGTACAGGAACAAAATTGAACCTGAAATAGTAAAATAAACAAGTATGTGAGAATTGCTTTGATTTTGCTTTCTATTATGTACCTTAGTAGTGTTAGCATTTGGTTAGATCATATAATAGTGCTTAAAATAGACACAATTTAAATCTCCTTAGAAGCAGTTTTTTGATGTGGGGTCATGCTTGTTTTAGGATTGGAAATAAAAGCTTAGGAACTCATTTCTTTAAAATAAAGATTTTGATCACATTCTGTCCTGCATGAGTCATTCTAAATTGTCAGCATGATATAGCTCTTGGTTTGAAGAGGTGTTTTTTAAATAAGGAAAAGATAAACAGTATCTTGGACACATGCATTTTCAAGCCTTGTTGCTGGCTAATTATGTCTATGGCGTGATTAAGCAGAAAAATCCTGGGAAAAGCTATTTCCTTTGCATACATGAGGACAACATACATTAGACTCCTTTACGATTTTGCCATGGCTGCTTTTGTTCAGGTGCATAATGCTGTCAGGGTACACTTGGTATCTTCAGAGCCAGTGTTGGCAGCCTCGTTCTCCAGCCTCTAGCCTCCCCTTCTGCAATTGCAAAATTATATGTACAAACACTTGCACGTACACTTACCTAATTTGAGCAGCTGCATGAATACAAACACTTAGTGAAAGCCTTAGAAATTACTTATTATTGCTCTTCACTACCCTGCATTTAAAGTTTGCAAGCAACCTCACAAATAAAGACACTTCTTGAGATTTATTCCTTTATCAGTTAAATAAATGAAATGCTTCAATTCTGTCATTGTGATTTTTTTCATTACTACACATTTGTCATCATTATTTTTTTCCTTTACTAGAACATGGCAAATTACAGGAAAGAGAAAAGTAGAGAAAGGAAAAGAAAGGCATAGAAACATCCCATTGACAAGTAGGATGAAACCAGTATATGTGATTTTCAGGAGATGCCTAAGCCCAAGCCCACAATAAGAGGACAGCTGAACAAAACAACGTGAAATCTCTGTACTTTGTCAAACCCTGGGCCCATCTAGCCCAGTGGTCTCCAACGGTGTTCTGTGACCTGAGCCCACAGAAGCATCAGAGCAGCGAAAGCTCATTTAGCTCTTGGTACTCTCTGTTCTCCAGCACTTGTGTCCAGGGATTTCCTGAGATAAGGCTCGGCATTTAAAAGATGTTGCTGGAATTTCTTTTTTGTGACTTCGGTCGCTGTTTGAACCTGTGTAAACTTTTAGCGGTTACCGTTCCCCAGAGCACGGAGTTCCACAGCTTAATACGTGTCGTGTGAAGATTCAGTAGGGCTTTTTTATGTTTGAAATCTTGTACGTGCCCATTTCATTTGATCCCCCCAGCTCGTGTATTGGAAGAGGCTGTGAACAGGGGACTCCCAGACACCTTCCCTGTGCTGGTCCTGATTACACCTTTGCTGTGTCCCCTCAGTTACCTGGTTTTGAGACCTGATGAATCTTTGGCTTCTGACTCATTCCTTAGTCCCTGCCTGTGATCATCCCTGATGCTCTGCGTGTAGCGATTTCCAGTCTGCTGTGTCCTTTCACAGGCTGTGGGACCAGAACTACAGCAATGTGCAAGACAGACAAACCAGCTATTTATACAGTAGCATAATAATATTCTCTCTTTCATTGTTTGTTCCTGTCCTAGTAATTCCTAATACTCACTTTTTCAGTGTTAGTGAGCAGAGGGCTGACATTTTCACGGAACTACTTATTATAACCCCAAGATCTCAGTCCTGAAGCAGTAATTGTCACCTTGGAGCACATCATTTTGTGTAGTTAGGTTTTTTCCCCTCAAAGGAATGACTTCATATTTGTTTATCTACATTGACTTTAATTTGCCTTTTTGTTGCCTAATCACTCAGTATTGTAACGTCTTTCTTCATAGTCAGCCCTTATCTTAGCTACCCTGAACAAATATCAGCAGCAAACTTTGTCACCTCACCATTTACCCTGTTTTCCAGCTCATTTATAAATAAGCGAGCAGCTCCCAAGTTCCAGCACAGATCCCTGCAGGACTCCACCATTGACCTCTCTCAGCTTGGAAAATTGACAGTATTGTCCTGCCATCTGTTTCTAATTATTTATCCTTGCAAGGACATTTATTTTTATCCTCTGGGAGTTTAGTTTTTTTAAGACTTATGAATGACAGATTTATCAAATGTCTTTTGGAAATCCAAGTGGACTTTGTTAATGAAAATTTCCACAGTATGCACTATTTTTTTACTTCTTTGGACAACTGCAATAGATTTTGTGCGATATGACTTACAATAGGTGTGTTAGTCCTACCTTACTCGCTTCCTTTCATCACACAAATGTACCATGTTAGTGCGGGTGCCGACGTACTCTTGTGTTGGCTCTTACCAATTTATGTGACGCAGACATCAGTCTTTCTGTCGTTCCCCAGGTTTTCCCTGGGCCTGTTTTAAACCAGTTTTTCAAACTGGTTTCATATTACTCAGTTGTCGGTTCTTTGGAGCCAAAGCAGCCAGAAGAGAGAGGATATTACATGCCACAGTTAAAAGTTCGTTTAAAACAAGGAATTATTTCAGAATGAAAATGTGAAATTCTTCATTGCAGCTGTGTCGTTGCTTGCATTTATACTTGAAATCAGTCTGCAGGACCAGGTGACTTTTACATAAGAGCCTTAAAAGGCTTGACCTTGATGCTCTCGAAGCCTTTGTTTCTGCTGTTTGTCAGATCTTGGTATAGGGGTAAGTTCCAAAAGGCTAGAAAAAAACCCAGCCTTGTGCCGGTGTTTGAGCAGAGTGTCTGGTGGAGTCAGGCAAGGATCTTGTCTGTAGCCTCAGTGTCCTTAACAGTTAGTTGGGAGAATAATATACATTTATGGCTGCTGGACTTTGCAGGTGGCGCAAAAATTATTTGTTTAATAAATTATAGTAAAGATAGCTAATTCCGTAGACTGATTTGGATGTCATAATAACCTGGGCTTGCTTCAACAGCCTGTACTTTAATACAGCAAATGCAGTGTAAGACTTCTGGGGATCAAAATGTAGGAGGCGTCCTACTGATGGAACAATTACGGAAATTATGTGTTATGGAAAACAGTTATTTGGAAGAGAAATTAGAGGCTCTGGTCGATGGGCATCTGCATGTGAGCTCTCACTGCAGTGCTGCACTGAAGAAATCCAATGTGGTCCCTAGATGTGTATGCAAAAAATGGGACTGCCCTTGCCCACAGTGGTTCCTGTGCCAGGTCAAACATCTGCCAAGACTCCTTTTCAAGTAGAAAGTAGAAAGGGTTTCAGGACAGATTTAAATAAATGAAAGAAGAAGAGCTAAAAGGATGAATTTTCTTGCTGTTCAAAAGAAGATTAAAAATTGACAGATTATGGTGTATGAGGACCTACAGAGGGAGATTTCAAGTCGTGCAGTGTTCCTTAACTTGACAAATGCTGTGTTTGGAAGGTGAAGTTACACAATTTTGCATTAACCATGAGGTATATACATTTGTAACCTGTTAAGTTTCATTTGTTGATTATCTTTACAGTGGTTTAGTCTTCACTTAAAGTCTTTATGTAAGCCTGGGTGCCTCTTTCCAGGAAGTGCGCCCTGACTTACCAGAAGCAAAGGACCTTAACCAACACTGCTGCTAGCCTTTGTTCCCAACGTGTTCTCTAGCTGTAAAGCAAGAGGCACGCAGGAGGGCAAAGGGAGAGGTAGGCAAGTCCAGGAATATCAAGCAGGTTTTGAACTGAGTTTCAGCGTTAATACTGACTTTAGTCAGAGTATTAACATCCCCCACCCCGCCCACAGGGTGAGGCGACTGAGGTTATTTAGTGGTCTGTGAGCAGTAGTGGGTGTCGGACTTTTGTGGAGAAAATTCTGAAAAATCAGGGATGCTGAGGGCTCTGACTGTGATAAGATGAGGATTGTCTCTGTGTCTTGGGGAAGTGGGGTGCTGGAACTGTGTGGGCGGGCAGGGAGCAGGGAAAGAGCCGAGTGCTCTGCTTGCCAACACATAGACTGTCTCATCAAGCCTATGAGGACATCTCCTCATTCAAGAGGGCCTGGTGCACGTGCTTCTTTTTTCCTGAGGAGAAATCATGCTGCCAATATGATTTCCATTCAACTGTCCATTCAGCTCCAGAGGAGCGTTTCCCGTCGGGCTTAATAGAGGTCTCCAGTGTCTCCTTCATCCTTGGGCTGGGAGTGCCCCGTGGAAGCCTCCGCTCTGCTGCTGTTGCACTGGCTGCGATGAGTATTGCCATACAGGTGTAAGTTGGAAGGTTGGCTGGGTAGCCTGGAAGGATGAAGAAATGAAGGTTTTATTAGAAAGTTGGGGGTGAAATGAATGGTGGGGCTGTGCAGCCCTTTTGGTTCCACTACTTTGTTTGAAGTAAATATTTTCATGTATTTCGTGCTTTGGCTAGCAAAAGGAGGGTAAAAGGTGTGTCCTGTGAACAGGGCAAATGAGGGAGGAATGCTGTGCCCCAGTGTCCCCTCTCCAACTCTTTTCCTTCCCTAAATACCTTGTGCCCGCAGTATCACAGGTTCTCTCCTGCATCCCCATCATCCCTTGCCTTTGGTAGCTAAACTCTCCGACTCCTCACAGGCTCTTCCTCTGAGTAGTTAACAAGGACACAGCATGTGTTACAGCTGGCAGAAAGCTATTTCTGCCTTGATTTGATGTCCTCATGTTGCCACCTAGATTTGTTAAAGGGTAAACTATCCCTGTCTTCCCACTGGTGGGAATTTGGAATCCTTTCTGCTCAGCCCAGGAACCAGCTTTTTCACAAAACTTGCAGAAGTTTTTAGTATCTTGGAGGCCTGTAGTATCAGTCAAACTTGGTTGAAATTGGTCATGAGGCTCAAAATCATACAGCCACATCAGTCTTGTTCCCAGAGGTAACCTGGCTAAAACATACCATGTAAGAAGTGTGTATCATTTATTTGTATGAGTGATTTGAGATTTTGATAGCAAAACTTGTTTTTGAAGGGTAAAGGTGTTTTGGGAATGGAAAAGAGATATTTTCTTTTGTTTTAGAGTGTAATAAAAATTTCAGCATCTTACAACTCTCCCAATTGCCTTTTATGAACATCCTGGGGGCTGTGGTCCACTGTTTGAAACACACTAAGATAACAGAATATAGTAAGATATAAAAGGAAATGTGTGAAGTTATCCAGGCAATTAGAGGACAAATTCCATTTCACTGAAAAAAAGATCTATGGGAGCAGGGGGATAAGGAAACTGGGAGAGAATTTAAGAGAGGAGAATATCACCTATTGAAATGTGGGGAGCTGAGAACTTAAATACCATTGGGAGAGAGAAATGGGAGTGGGGTTTTGGAAAGCAGCTGGTGTTGGCGCAGCTCTACTGTCTTGCACCTGATGGGGCTTCACTGTATAGGATACGGCTGCTGCTGAATTCTTTCAAGAATTCCCTCTGAAAGTTTAATAAAGAAAATTGCTATATGGGAAAATGCAGCCAGGAAGAGGAGAAACATATGGATATTATCAGCAGTAGAAGGCATGGAATAAAAGAAGGCTAGATTTCAAACACTAAGGTTATTATACCTTTTGAGAAGTGAACCTTTTTAGCACTGTGGTATAAACAGCATTAGCTTTGATCTTGCAAACATAAAGACAGCAAACATATCAGAACAGAAAATCTGTGGTGTGATCAGGCAGTGTGGACTCAATATTTCAAAACTAACAAGATCCAGCTGTGAGGAATGGCAGGGTCACAGTAGTGAGGCATCACAAAGGAAAAAATAAAAACATTTTTGCTCAGAGATGGTGAAATGAAAAAAAGACATGAACAAGCCTAAAGCCTGAGAAGTCTGCAGAATTCGATAACATCGTTTGCTATCAGCATTGTTAAAAATGCAGTGGCAGCATGACAGAGCGAATAGCTAGAATATGCATTACTGTGTGGAACAGTGTGCAAATTCCAATTACTAAGACAGAATTATGGCTAGAATCCTTAAGAAGGGGAATATAATAGTCTTCAAGATCTGTCTATTCAAAGAAAGATATTATCCGTCTTCATGTCGGCATTCGGAGATGCAGAAGACTTGAAACAAACTGGCCTTAGAATGAGAAGGTCATACGTACTGGGGGAAAAGGTTCCTTTACTTTCTCCTTGAGAAGCCAGATGCAAATTTATGAATTTCATTGATTTTAAAAGGTAGCTGATGGCCTCTGTGGAGAGCCTCTTTGACACGAGCACATCATGTGCTGTTTCAGAGAATATTATTCAATCAAGTAATTGAGACTGCATCAGAAGGAGAGAGCTACCAAATAAATGGTTTGAAGTAAATTAATACAAACAGTTGATGAGTTGTCGCACATACCACTTTCCTATTTTTCTGGTTATCTTTCAGAAAGGAAAAGTCTATAGAGAAGAAAGCTAGGTGTGCTGTACTTGCAAGGTCAAAGACAAATATTCTGAGTTAAGAGGTTTAGAAAGCGCTACTTGTGAAACCTTGGGAGGTTCTTTTGTTTACTGCTAAAGGTCAGAAGTCATGTGCCTTACTTACAGAAGTTCGTTGAATAAGGTGAGTGATCCTGTGTGATTCACATGGCCACATCATGTCTTGTACTGCTGTGCTAGACTGTACCTCTGCAATCTCCGCCTTGCAATGCTTTATTTGTCATGGTGAACTTTGTGTGCAGCAGAAGTGTGAATAAAATAGGACAAAGTCTCTTAAGATCAGGTAAGATTTTAGCAGGGAGGGGAGGAGGGCAGGCTAGCAGCAGTCTGTTTTCCTCCTGTCTGACCTCCTGCCTCTTCCTCGGCGATAATAGGCTTCTGGAGTGGCTGCAGAAAAGGGAATGTTCCTCAGCTCTTTGTAGCATGGTGTCTCTTGCTGTGGGCAAGAGGAGTCTTGGAGAGGGTTGTTTTGCAACAGCCTGGATGACAGCATGTCAGTGTGGAACACCGACGTAGATGATCCTGTGCTTCTTGGAGATTAACAGTCTTCAAAGTTGGGCTCAGACATTTCCGTATCGAGTCATCTCCTCACCTTCCCAGGGCCCAGCAGAGGGATGCAGTGGCTATGCCTGTACCTGCAAGCTAAGCGTGTCCAGAACCACCCTCTGGTGCAGAGTCAGCTCCACACTGGCCAGTGTCCATACTACGACATTGTTTTACCTTCTAAAACTGGGTCACCGGTCTCATACTGCCTGTTGGGAACCATTCCTGGCACGTCCTAACTTGCCAACTGTGCCCTGGTGATATTTTGGAAGATTGTTAGCTGGAACAGACTAAAAACACTCCTGTGACACATGCTGTGGGACAATTCTAACAATTTAATAGTGCAGACAGTTGAGTTTTGGTGCCTGGGAATGCTCCCTCGCACAGCGTAATTTGTCCGTGTAGACATTACCAGTATGTAGCAAAGTCTCAAAATGAGGAGCTCAAGAATTATCTGTGCAGGAAAGTTAAGGTGATGTGTGACTCAGTCCTTTAATTTAAACCAGTTTGTAACTGCAACTCAGTGCTGTAGTATTAATTTCTGATTTTCTTTGTTTAAATTAGCAAAAAAAAAATCTGTGGATGAAAAATTTGCATGAAGTGTAGTTGTCTTTGAAATTAGACTTAGTAATAACCTTGAAAAAGAAAGATGTTTGTAACCTTTGGCAAGAGGAAGAAGTGATCAAAAATGTAGAACAAAAAAGTTTTTCACCTAGAGATAGTGGGAGAATGTTACCCACGAGCCTAAAAATCATAAATGAATCTTCTCTCTGATGTGGACTGTGTGTTTCAAAATCAGATTTCCCCCAGGTATCTTCAGCTTGGCTAATACACCTTTGAACACCATGAAACTGTTACGCATTGAGTCTTTACTTGAGAGACATTCAGTGTAGCTTTGCAAAGAGTTAAAGTTTGAAGATTAATTCCGTGAGAGAAGTATTAGACTTTCCGTGAAAATAAAATTATTCATCCTTGTAGCTTTATGTTCGTCTAAAGAAAGTTAATTATTACTTGGTTGTTGTGTGTTAGTATTTAGCCTTCCGATTACTGGTGAAGTTATATTAGAACATCAATAAAATAAAAAGCTTGAAATTGCAACTCATGGTCATTATACTAGAAAAATATAGTCCAAAATAGTCCAAACATGCTGATGGCTTACCAGCCACAATCGCTTGCATTTAGTTCACGTCAGGCATTTGTGTTTGATTGGATCCGTAGGTCAGTATGGCATCATCAGCTGGCTCACCAACAGGCATTGCCAAGCTGACACTTTTCTGTTTGTCAGCCCTGAGGAGCAAGGCGATAGTGGCAGCACGGACTTGCTGGTGCAGAATGGAGGGCCGTGCGGCTGAGGACGGGTAACAGCGAGTGAAGAGAGGACCTGAGTGTACCTGTTCACCAAAGGGTGGCAATGGGATGTCAACGTAGTGCGGTGGCGAGGAGGGCGTACGTGATCCTGGCATGAATTTCGTGAAGTACTGCCAGCTGATTTGGGGCAGTGTTGACATCGTTACGTGATGCACTGTGATATCTCATGTGGGATTCTGGACACGAATGTCCAATTCTGACTCAGTCGGCAATAGCTGCAGAAAGGAAAACCAGTGACCGGTGACACTGCTTGCAAGGAGAAAACTAGGAAAGCTTGGTTAGTTGAATGTACAAAGAGGAAGGCTGATGAGATATCCGTGACTGCCATCTAAAAACACATGGAAGGGCTAAGAAAACAAGAGGAAGGGAAAAGAACTGTCTAAGCCAGTGATTTTCACTTTGATTTGATTTGATTTCCGAAACTTTTTCCAAAGATGATGCTACATGCCCTGTAGCATTGTTAGAGCAAATTACAGCCTGTTAGGCCTGCTTTGCTTCATGACACTTTAAAAATCTCACAGAAGTAGTTTATGAACCCCCCTCCTGAGTCTGTGGACCGTAGAGTGCAAAGTAACGATTTTAAACTTGAGGCTAATGGTGGGACAAGAACAAATGGATGTTATCTGGATATAAACCTCTTCAGCCTGGAAATTAAAAGAAGGTTTCTAACTTTTGGAGCAGCAAACTTCTGCAGCAGTTTTCTGAAGGGGGGAGATTTGGTAAAATGCTGAGCCATACGCTGGAAACAGAAGAGTGTCTGAAAGAGATTGCAGAATGCAGTGTTTGGAACAGTGTGCCTTGTTCCTCTTGTTTCTCAGAACTAATTCATCTAGGTGAATGCTGTTTTCTGTTCTACTCCCATTTTTTTCTGTTTTTTAAACAGTATTGCTTCTATGTTGGTGACTTCCAGGATTAAAAATAGGCAGTGACCAAGATCTGTAGATCTGTCAAGTGGGGCTTCATTCCTGCCTGGCATTCTGATCAAACAAGCTAGGGTTTTCCTTAAATTCCCAGCAGAAGTGTCAGCAACAGGTGCTGCAGTAATGTGCTTTGCATTTTCCCTTTGCGTTCAACATTTTCATGTGATTCAGATATTTAATTTCCTTTCAGAAAATTTAATTTGTCAGCTAAATACTGGTATTTAACAGTGAAAGCAGTTGAAAAATAAATCTTTAAAATGTTCTAAAATACCAAGGTTTCAGGAAAAACGGTTTACAAATTATTAATTCTGTGACTAACCGGAGATCTAATTTTGCCAGGGATGTTTCCTAAAGAAGTTGTCCCTTGTTATTTCTCCATGCGCGTGACTATTTTGTGATGTCATGCTGCAACCTAAAGAATGTTCCTAAATAGCTAAGAAACATGTCAGATCTCTTCATCTTACTGATATGCTACTGGATGCTTCATTTTTTGTGTGAATAGATTTGTGTCAAGTGCATTGGATGTTGTAGAGAGAACGGGCTCATCAAGTGGTCTTTGCTCATGCAGGATGGGAAGCGGAGCAACGCGGAGTTCCCTGTTCTGTCCTTGCTGCCTCCTTTCCTGCCTCCCGTGGCTGTTTCAGAGGGAGAAAGAGGAGGCAGCACTTTGCCAACAGGATAAACAAGCGTTCGTTGCATCAGCCAGCTGTATATAATGCACACCCTGAGCTTCAGATGAAACACTTTTGATCTTGTACATTGCTATGAAAGCTATCCCATGCAGTACGCATACTTAAAATGTCTGTTCGGCATTTTACACCCTTGGGGACAGATCTGCAGATACAAGTATCTGGGTTTAAATTTAGCCTCACTGAATTCAGTGAGTTTCTATGTGAACCTGAGATGGTATATTTAATAGCTGAGTGTTAAACGTATAACACAATGTTTCATTTAGGTTTAGTGGTATGGTGTGTTGGAGGAACTGTGCTGAGGCAAAAGTGAGGTTGTCTGGGAAAGTGTAACTGCATTTTTGTCTCTTCCCAAGAGGCATAATTTTTTTTATTCCTTGGGGCTGCTTTATCCCAAATCAAGTCTCAACCAAATGCAAAGCACACTTCTACAGACAGCTCCATTTTACTTTACACCACATCAGGTGATGGCTAAGCATAGATACAACAGCAGGGATGTGCAGTGAAATACCTGACTACACACGTCTGGCTTAGCTTGTCGGACCGCAGTGGGGTGGTATCACCATCGGCCTTGGCAGACCTAACCTGACTCTGGCAAGGTCAGTGCAGTGTTTCTGCAGTGAATCCAGGCGTGTTCAGGGTCTTAGGATACGATGCAGTCTGTGGAGGCCAACCCATCAAGCAGTTGCCTGCAAGCAGGTGTCTGTGCTTAAAATGCCTCAAGGGGCCTGTCTGACCTCTAACTACTCTTCCAGAAGGACACAGGTTTTTTATAGGTTCTTGGTCATCTACACATGGATGTCTCACAAGTGGTAGAACAACTCAAGTGGCATTAGGCACCGCCATGCTAGCAAGTAAATCATACCCTGGCTTCTGCTCTTAACTTGCCTGAAAAACACTTTCGTTTAGGTTTCTCACTCTGAAGCTGAATCCTGCCACCCTCTGTTGTTACAAAGCCAGCCTGGTCTCAGGCACCTAATTAGCCCTGGATATGAGCTGTTCTGGACAGAGCCACCACATATGGGTGGCATGGCTGTTCTGTCATCTGGATAAGCCTGCAGAGATCCTGGAGTTGACTGAGTGCCTGTGCAGCCAGCTGAAACTGCCTGCTTCGGCCGGTGGTCTGCAAGGGGACCATCTGTGGGGCTGACTGTAAGAGTGTTTTAGTTTTGGTCAGGAATGCATTTTTAAAGTTAGTCTTTCAGTTGCTCCAACTTGCTACAGTTTGATTCATGTTGTGGAGCAGTTTTGGGGTGCAGACTGGGTTTCTTTCTCAATAAACTGAGCTAGATGTCCTCCAGCAGTACACTTGATGCACTTCTACCACTAATGTGTGGTGGGCCTTCCCCCTGACAAGACTAGAGCTGGACCAAAGTGAAACCTGTGAAACATGTGCTTTGTGGATATCAGGTCCTAAGTGCTGCTTCACTTCTTAAATCCACTCTGTTGCAATATACAACTTGCTAATGTAGATATAGGCTATGCTTTCATACGTTGGATTTTATTAAATGAGGCTTGCCTGTGTCTTAGATTTATAAAGTTGAGTTGAGGGATGATTAAACAAGTATTTTGTTCTAAATTAGCAATATACTGTCAATCATAATTCCTTCTTAATGTGCTTTTGCCTGAGATTAAAATAAAACTGCAGTGTCATAAATACAGGTATCAGAAATATGAGAAAGGAATTTGAATTACATGATGCTGAAGGAGATTAGTGGATAGTGTATCAAGAGCTGCAAAATAAGTATTGACAATTGCTAAACAAAGCTGTTGTTATTTGTTGCTTCCATTTGTCATAGTACTAAAAGTCAGGTCCTAATAATTTAAGTAAATACCTCAGTTCTGCTGAGGTTCACTGGTACCTGTCAGAGGGGAATAAGTGCAGGTAGTAATGTGTACCTAACATAATTTTTTGGAAAATTTTAATAGTCTAAAATGAAATTGCGTTAGTATTTTTTATGTAAGTTCTGCCGTGCCTTAGTTTTTAATACTGTATCCTCAACAGACATTGTGATAGGTCATTAATTTGTATGTGGCTTTAGCCAAGTGAGAATAGGAGCAAGGAGAGTCATTGTAAATAAATGCGTATTCTTTTGCTCTGTAAAATAATGTATTTAAACTGTGATTTCTCAAGCTCTTCTAAAGTACATGATGGTATTATTGTGCTGATCTATAATCTGTTAGCGTCACTGAAAAGCTGCCTGTTTGTTTCAGCAGAATCCATCAGCCGAACAAAGAATTTAAGCACCTGCTTTGGTGGGTTGGAAACATGTTTTAAGTGTTTGGCTTAATTGAAATCCAGAAAAAAATACCCACTCATCTGAGGTTACGAATGTCAGTCAAATATTTCCTGTATACCCTTTTTTATTCTTTATACAAATACATGCGTTATAAGTAGTGGAGTAGCAGATCCATACCAGAAAACTAAGGGATTAACTTCTAAGGACCATTCAACAATCCTGACTTGGTACTGAGCAATCTTACTTTTGCAAATAATCCCATTGTGTCTATGACATTCAGTATTAGAGGAGATATTAATTCTTATATTGTGTGACATTGTATCGAAATCTCACTGCACACTTGTAATGTTCAGTATCCTGCTGTACCATCAGATGAAACGCAGTGTGACTCCACAAGAAGAGAAAAATTGTATTTATGAGGTAAACATAAAGCGATCCTTGTTCAGTCGGTTTTATACCCAGTTAAGTCTTTTAAAGAGGAATGGCTATATGGTCATCTGGTACATAACATACTGCTGGTGTGGAGCCACTTCAGGATGCAGTGACAGGCAGTAAGCTGGAAGTTAATACGTATTATACTACTGCAGAGCTTAGTAAAAGTTAGCATGAGTGAAATGATGTCATTAGCTTATAGCTAGTATACCAAATTGTCATGTGCTGTAAAATGTATAAGTATATATCGTATAAAAAGGTCTACAGCAAGAATTGCCCTAGCAGCAGATGAGAGAGGGAGTTGTAAAATTGAGTATAATATCACTCTTTAGGTACAGTGTAATGTGAGTAAGAGGCTAGCACAGTGTGAGTCCGTCCCCCAAAGAGCGAATAGCAGGATTCAGTTGCTGTCTGGCAAGGTAATCAAAGACCACAGGAGTGAAAGTGAAGTGTTTGCACAATTAAGATTATGAAGATAAACTGCTACTTAAGTAACTAGATAGGTGGCTGTCAGTAATGGGCTTATATTTCTTACCCACCTAAATAATTTAAGTAATAATAAGCTTCCAAACTTCACAGTTATCCAAAACAATGTGAAACCTTACGTTCAGGTTACTGCCTTCCGTCTCTCCCTCTCTCCTTCCCCCCGTTTCCACTGCATGTTGTGTTCCCACGGAATGATGTCCCTTCTGAGACTGCAAGCCCCCTGGAGCAGGGACTGGATTTCATTTGATGTTTCAACAGAGCCCAGCATAAGCGGAATCCTGACTGTAGCCTCCAGCCTTGACTGCCGTGCAAATTGCAGTAAAAATAATAATTATTGTGTGAATTTTATTAGAGTGGTGTGAGTAGCATGAGCTTGATGAGCTACATGATTTGCAACAGTAGTAACTGTGTACTGAACAGAGCATGCTGTGCGACCTTGGGTAAGTCATTTCACCTTTCTGAGTTTTCACGGCTGTAAGACGAGAGTGAGAGAATTCCTGAAAAACTGCTCTACGAGCATGGGCTGTAATTACTACAGAGAACTGATTTCATGTGGATTCTGGGTCTGCTTATTGCAGTGTGACCCCTCACCCTTAGAAAAACTCAGAGATCTCGAGGCCATCTTAGTAGTAGTCAGTGTAAACAAGGAAAAATGGTAATTACCTAGAATAGGAAAAATCAAAATTAAACATATTTGTGGATGTACATCACTGTGAGCAACCATCTGTAGGACGATAAATAGTGGCATACGTATATAAACACACAGGGTTGTCATTCCAAACAACATATTCTGTGTGTTTATCTCTGCATTAATGAGGTACTCAGCTCCATTTTGACATCTGTCACTTTGCAGTCATGGCAGTACAGTTCTGAATTTGAGAACAAAATTCGTGGGGATTATTTTAGCCTTTCATTCCGTGCACTGGAAGTATGTGTGATGCAGCACATTTGGCCAAACCGGGTTTTTTCCCTTGGATGACAAGACTGAAATTACTGTATAACGTAAGCAGATGACACACATAGCTTGAAATGCATCAGTTCAGGAATCCAAGCAGGTACTGAGCTCATGATTGTCATGGGCAGGCTTGCAAGGACTGCTTTCATACAGGGAGGAATGACTGACAGATAAACAAGGTTTAGCTAATCCTGTTTATTTGGTCACTTCTGCATTCAGCAGAGAGTTACACTTCCTTTTTGACTTTCAGCAAGAACAACGTATCCAGATATATAGCTCATGGGTCATTTACTCACAGTGCCAGTGAGTGCCACCACAGTGTTTCTCTTGTGAACTTACATGAGTGACAGATTGATCAGACCACTGGTTTTCAGCATCCCCACCATGCTGGCGTGCAGTAGGGTTTTTTGTTGGCAAGAATTGCTGCAGGGAACAGAAGTACAGATGATACCCAAGGAGTTACCAGAGATATTCAAGCCACATCCTGGGACCATGCAGATGAGTGCGCTAGCTGAAAGTTCACACAATATTTAGCATTTCACTTTTTCATTCTTTCTGTACATGTTCTGGTTGTTCAATTATGACTGCTCTGAGTGGATGCAGGAAAGACACATAGGTAGAGAAGAGGATCTGTTTACGGAGTGACTTGCAGGAACAGCAGCCGACACTGATTTTCCGCTACTAGGTGGAGAGGGGCAACCTCACCTTGATCAGAAGAACCAAACCTTGGAGACTTTCAGTGCTCTCCACTATAAGTCAGAATTTAGTTAAAGTCTCCATGAAGAAGGAGGACTTTCTCCTTCTTCACTATTGGCTCCACTTACTGAAGTATTTTTCTTTGAAATATGTTTGCTCTTTTTGAAAACAGTCTATGCAGCTGAACTAATTCTCACGTAAGGCACGCTGGAGAAAATGCAGGTAGCACAGAATTACAGGAATGGGTAATTAAGCACCCTTTGTGCAGTCGTGGTTGATGACTGCCTAAGTGAGTTCTGCTGGAACATTTTAAAAGCAAATGGGTAGTCATTTGTGGTGCTGCAGGCTACATTCCTGGTGTCTGAAGAATAGAGAAAAACCTGGAAATTGTCTCTTAAAAATTCTCAAAGACTGTTGATGCTATGTATGCTCTGGTTTCACTTTACTTGCGGTTCTGGCAGAAAAACATGTGAACCTGGACGTAAAGGGATGATAGTGGAACTCCAGGTAAGTAATCCTTGCTATTGTGCTACAAGTATAGCTGTTTCTTCTCTAATGCTAATACCCATCTGGGAAAAATTTCCTTCCAAAAAGCACGAAAGCAATAAGAAGATAACAGTTTTCACCCAAGGGCAGTAATCTGGCAAACATCTGGATGCTGTTCCTGAGCTGTGAGTTTCGGTGCTGCCTGCAGAGGTGGATGGATGATGTCAATCACAAACGCTTAGAGAAATCTGACATGGGGCACTGTTCCAGGATAGCAGTGCCAAGAAGGACAATTTTATTCTTCACTGAGTTTTTGGGTGGTACTTACCTTATGCACTGAGAACCCTTTATAGGTTATTTCTCGAGCCACATTTTGTTGATGAAACTTCTGCTCCACAGCCAGGGAATGCTTCTGGCTGGGGGAAGAAATCCATAGTGTTGGCAGCAAATTTTATGACATATTGGGTGATGTCATTAAGGGAGCTGTTAGCAATCTGTCACTTAAGGAACAGCTTCGTCTAGTCCAGCATAAGGGAAGTGATTTAATTCCATGTCTGCTTGCATTTCTCCTGTATAATCAGTGGACGCCCAGGAGAATTAGAAGGCACAGCATGGTACTCTCCTGATTACTTTGCTGTCATCTCCAATTTATGGCCTAAAATGCATGAGAATAAAGTGTTGGTGCCCAGAGGAGCTCACGAGGGCTTGTTACAGGGTGCTCTGTCGATTCATTTAGCTGTGGTGACTGTACAGGGTAAGCACTCTTGCGCAAGCAGTAACTGGGATGAGGGTAGCATCTAGCTCAGGTTATGCAAACATGTGGCTGACATGGCAGGGGGAAGAGGACTCTGCAGGAGCGTCCCTTGCATGACCAAGTGCTCTTCCTCATGGAGGGCTGTGCAGTAACCCAGCTTGTACCCGTGCCCTGAAGTGTGTTGTGACTGCTACAGCTTTCAGTCAGCCTTCATTTCACCTTCAGGTGACTTGACCATGTCTTCTGTGAGTTTTCCCATGAGGTGGGGAAGTGAAGGTATGGATGTCCCACAGGGAGGACAGCTCACTAGAAATAGAAAAAGGGCATGTTCTTACGTTCTTTCTTTGAAAGCTCCTCAGCTCTTCTGTGCAATATTCTGTTTCTGTTGCTTATTTCTGTTTAAGACCAGAGAACAGAACAGCAGAGAATTGTCCCAGATTGTGTTTTAGACACGCTGCATAGCACGTCCAGCCTCCTTCTGCTTTTACTGTAGGACACAGAAAGCTGGTTCAGGAGTACCACCATCAGGAACAACAATGGCCCTTCTTGTCCTTTCAGGGTGCAGAACACGATGCTGTGGTGCTGGTGTGGGGATACAGGGTGATAGCTCCAGTTTCTTCCCCATGGATGTGCAAGTGTTTGAGCTTGAAAGGAGTGGAGGGCCATAGCTTCAGTGACTCAACAGCCATGGCAGATAGGCACTTCTGAAATGCAACTGTTGTCCTCACAGTCCCCGGGAGGTGGTGGGAATGGTGTGGTGAGGATGAGAGGTCAGAGGTGGGAGTGGAGCTTGCTGCATTCATGAGGGCTGGAGATGTGTTACACAGCGGGAAGCAGAATTGACGGCAATGTGAACTTAGATGCAAACCGTTGAATTCTTAAATCTGATTGTAGACTAACCATGAGTCAACTAGCCATGAGTAGTCATGAGTCAAGACCTCTAGAATCAAAAGTCAGTATAAAAATACATCGCAAAACCCAAACAGATTTGGTAAGGACTAATTGCCGTTAAGGATTATACCCTTTTAGACTATAATTTCCAGACTTTGGTCTACAACTCCGAAGATCATCTTGACATTCTTGTGTACTCATAGATCTCTAAGAACCGGCTCTTTGATAAATTACAAAATATCTGAGATACTTTGTGAAATTCTGAGGGTGAGCAACACTGGGGACAAAATAACAATTACTCTAGAAACAGCAGCCTGAGCTTCAGTGGTAAACAATTCCAAATGTGCTTTTTTAGGGGGGAAGAGCAGTTTTTAACCTAAGTAGGAAAACCGGTTAGTGAGACAAAAAATTTGGAAAACTAGATAAAAGAACAGGGCTGGATGATGAACCTATTTAACAAAATAAGGTTATATGTGGACAGTTTTCTGAGGACAGAAAAATGGCGGAAAGGGTAAATGTGTCTACCAGAAAATTTGTGACAGTTAAGTGCTAGCATGTAGGGGAATGGTAAAAATTGGAAAAATACCTGCCTAAGAGAAATTTGGCTATATGACAATTGTCTGTAAAAGTGAAGTTTAGTACAAAAAATCAACTCTGTAGGTTTTAAAAATCTTAAATGTATAATTTCTAATGAGCTGCAAGGCTTACATTCTTATCATAAAATACCTCTAAGCAAGAATTAAAAAGAAAGCAGAATGAGATTTTCAGTTTCCAAAAATAGCTTGTCAAGAGTGGAGGTTTTTTCCTCCTCCTGATTGCAAGAGAAATCACTCTGCAATGTTTTATTGAAGAACAAGTGGTACTGAGTAAAAGAATAATTGATAAGTGATTTTTCTCCCTTTCTATTCTCTAAGCTGGATTGTGTTGTGCTGTCTAGATGAAATATTCACGATGGCACTGGCCCCTTTCTTGTGCAATTTGTCCAATGTTTGCTTCAAGATGTTCAGAAGTAGTAGAGCAGAAAATCCCTTGCTGCCGCCAGCATTTGCTGGGGATTAGTCTTCACACTGGTATATGTTGAAGGAGATTCACTGGACAAAGTGATGGAACAGCTGTATGGCTTCAAGACTAGAAATCTTTTCTGAGTGTGAGCCACCCAAACACCCTGCCTGAAGTCGGAAAGCTGTGTTCTATTTTTACGAAAGGGGTAAAAATACAGGTGATGTTGAACAGTTCTTTGAAGCATTGCACATTTGAGCATCAGGTTAACGAGAGGTGAAGGCAGTGCTGCCTCTGTGCTTCTTTTCGATTCCTAGGAAGAGTATTTTTGGGGTCGACTAGGGGCTCCCCATTTCCTGAAGAAATGCTGAGTATTTGCTGATGCGTCGTACTTGACTGAACTGACTTCGCTGCATTACCACTGTGAAGGGCATTCTTAAGCAGGGCTTAAGTCTCAGTTAGTTGAACTATCAAGGTAAGTATATATAGAAATACATACGTGTCTTGCAGAGTGACCAAGGGATTTGTGTTCTCTCTTTTGATAATTGGCCAGTTTTGTTAGAACTCAGACTTGGGAGCTCATCAGAGCAGTGACTCCTCCTTGTTTCTGAGAAGCACATGCTTCTCTCTGGGTACTCAGAGTCATACTGCAAGGGAAACTGCGATCATTTATTCTGCCTCCGTAGCCGTCTCCATTATTGTGTTGTCGTCTATTGGTCGTTACAGTCAGCTAACGACGGCTGACAGCAGAGCAGGTGCAACCTGCAATGTGAGCGAGCCCCTTGGCTGCTCTGTTCCATGTGTCGGATGTGTTGCAGTGGCCACCTGGCTCCAGCGCTGGCATTTTGCGAGCTGGAAACATCAGCATTATCCCTTCCAGCCTGAGCAGCTGCATCAGAGAGGCAGAGAGGACAGCATCTCATGTCCTGGTTCCTCCCTGAACTTCTCTTGTGTTCTGTCAGTCTCTCATGCCATTTTTTTTCGTACAATCCTTCCCAAAAAGTCTCCTCTCTCTTTTAACTCTGTTCTGCCAATTGGCCAAAAGGTTTTGTGGCAAATGCTCAAGAGGGCAGGTCTTACTGAATTCAGCACCAGTTACAGGAACTTACTGCCTGTCAGGAAAAAGAATGTTTCCTGAGGTGAAGGGTACCCCTTTGATGGTGGTGGAGGTCAGGCAAGCTTTCAGTCATAGGCTTGCATCTGCCATGCGCTCCTCCTGGGACTGTAGGCAAGTAACATTATGAATTTTGTTTTTTACGGTTGGCCGAGCAGAGGAGGATGTTATTCTGGCAAATTCTCTGTTATGCCAGGTAGTGGGGAAGTTGTTGAGGTAACTTGGATGAAGCGAAAATATGGACGGTATAAAAAATGCAGATAAGGCAGTAGGGACATGTGCATGGAGGACAATCAGGCCTGTGATGTTGGTTGCATGGTGGAGCAGTCGCTAGGCAATCTCAGGGTAATTGCACAGAGTGTGGTGCTGCGGGAGCACAGCTGTACTGTTGCCTGTGTGGGATACCCATGGTATGCAGCAGAGAAGGTGTCTGGCTGGGGTCTGAGCCCTGCTGTGCTGAGCCGTGTCCAGAAGGAGGTACAAAGAGACCATCGTGTCCCAAAAAGTTCCGTGTTCAGAACAGGCAAGGCAGGAAGGGAAGCAGCCGCGGAGAGAACAGAGGTGACTTAAGCACAGTGCCCCGGAGAGCCAGACTCACAGTTTCTGTCTCCTGACTCGTGCTCCAGTCCCAGCCACTAAGCTCCACTGCCTGAAAGCGGTCTTGGGAGGGCTCTTTGGGCTGATGTCCATGGAATGAGCTGAGGTGATTTTAATGAGCGTTCTACCAAACTTCACTGAGAGATATTAGTGGTAATTACATGTCGTCTTGCTCCATGGTCCTCATTTCTAATTGCTTGGTCTCTTTCTCTGCATCACTGTAGCACAGCTTGGCTCTGCGTCCAGTCCATCTCTGCTCCACTGCACTCGCGCCCGCTAAAAGTTTTCATACTGAATAGTTGCCATAAATGTACAGTGTCAGCTTTCCTAACTTGGTTAACTCAGTATTTTTTTCCTTATTTGATTATTACAGTATCAAAAGGTCAGAGTGCCTTTACGGATGGGTGACTAGAGAATGTATTTCTGTGAAAAGAATCTCTCTTTTAGTTAGGAAGCCATTCTGAAAATGCCTGAAAAATCCGTAATGATATTTGTTCTACTCATCTGACCTAAAAATAGCTAAAGCAATTTGAGTAGGAATGAAAAGTCGCTTGCATGTGGGGTTTCAGCTCTGAGTGGAAGGCAACCTACTCTCAGATCAAACAGGGAGGTAAAAGTCAGGATTCCCTAGTTTAGAATCGCAGTGTTGATACTTTGCAAACATACTCATTGTGGCTTTGAGCACATCGTACAGTTTCTCCTTCTTTAAGTCAGCTATGCGGATTACTGAATACCTACATCTGCTGTAGAAACGTGATTGATAGTTAACATTTCTAAACATGCTTAGTAAATCATGTCCTGCTACTTTGCAGCTGGGATGCATTTGGATATAACCCCTAGCCCTAGTTCATTTCATGTAGATCACGCCAGATTGGTCGAGTTTCCTTGGGAATTATTGTTGGAGAACAAGAGCTTAATACTTAACCTGCTAAAAGCCTGTTTGGGCCTCAGGAAGGAAAAGGTTTCTTACCCCCTGCTTTGCTCTCTGATCTGAGAGTGCTGGAGCACTCTGCAAACATCCACGAGCTGAGCCTCTTAACCCCAGCAGGAGAAGGGCAGCTCTGCTGCTTCTTAATGAGAGGAAAATTGAGGTTCAGCGAAACTTGCACCAACAGTTTAGACTCAAGAGTCTAAGTCTGAAGATGCTGGGTTTCTGAGACTGGGTCAAGGTTGCTTGGGAAAGATGTGACATGTCCAGGTCCGTAGCTGATAGCTCTAGTGTCTTAATAACCAGATTACCCCTGCCATGACTGCCAAACATTCCTCTAAGTGGAGCTTCATGCAGAGTGGTAACTGCTTAAACCTGGGAAGACTGACACTGTATTAGCTAGAGAACAGCCAGTGACCCTGACATGAAAATACGGCCTAGATTAATCCAAAATTCAGTGCTGTATTTTCAATGAGATATTATTTAGTACTGAATGACCTTTTCTATCTTTTTCTTTCCCCGACTTGTAAATGGAGATGAATCCAGGTTTGTCTAAGGTCACAGTGCTGTGGTGCAGCTTACAGTAAAAGTGCGTAATGAAAAGCCTGTCACTGTGAAATCTCTCATATGACAGTCCTCTGGTCAGGGATCCCTGTGTACTGTGGTCTGTAGGACTCTGTGCACAGGGACTAAAAAAGCAGCACGCTATCTGTCTGCAATGCCAGAAGGAAGGACTCATTGCAGAAACATGAGAGGACTGAGTAGGGACAGGATGAATCTAGCTCAGTTAGCTGCCCTGTAGCTGAAGGGGCGTAAGGGAGCAAAGACACCCTCCACAACAGCCTGGGAGGAAAGGACTGCAAGAAGACAGAGGCCGGGTGAGCTGGAATTCCCATCTCTAAGGCCTGGAGGTGAAGAAGGAAGCTAGATAAGTAGCTTGTCAGATGAAGATTATTTTGATCAGCTTTGAGGCTGGTCAACAGATCAGATGGGTTAGGACAAAGATACTCTGTGGTGCAGCACCTGCTGGGCTTCTGACCATAAACCCAAAACTCGTGGACCTCAGAACCTGCCTGCAGCTTCTGCCCGCTCATTTTGTAGAAGGAATGAGCCAACAGCAGCTGGATTGAGTGCAAAGTCAGAGGTCTGTTTCCCATTTCTGCTGTTCTCCATCGCTTCTCAGGGGAGCATGACTGAGCAGCCCTTCAAGGGCAGGGCTGCACTCAAGGCTGAATCATGAGGTCCAGGTGCCTGGCTCGGCTCGGCTGCTGGCAGTAGTACATTGCTCTTGACAAGAAGCAGCAAGGATCAGACAGCACAAAAGCCGGTGTAGTCTGGTCACTATGTGAGATAACTGTCTAGGGTAAGTATCTCAACATCTGATTGTTGTTTGCAGTATCAACGTAGTTTAACTGCTGTATGTGCGACAGTTTTTTCCACTCGTGTGCTTCCCAGCAGGAAAGGGGAAGGCAAACCAAAGTTTTCATGGATGGAAGGATGCTGGCAACTTCTGTCCTGCCATGTCAGTCATAACAAACTTTTCTCCTCTTGCAGTTCAACATACCCTAAAACGCAGCCTTTTTCTGCACCCTATTCAGCTGCCAAAATTCTGCAGTTGTCACCTTGGTGCCAAGCTCACGCATCCTGCCCACGTGTCTGATTCACCCTGCTTTCAGTGACGATGATCCATGTCCTCATTCCTCTGTCTGCCATGGTCAGTGAGCTACCAGGCTCTCAGGTCTGTCCAGCTAAGATGCCAAAGAAAAGCCTGACATTAATTGCTTGTATTTTATAAAAATGACTTAACTGTTCAACAAGTAAGAGCTTTTCTGCAGTTAGCGGCATTTAAAAGTGTAGCATAAAATCGTGGCTTCTCAGGAAGACCTGATTTCCAAAACATAAATTGATTGTTTTTCATGTCTCCATTTCCGACATACTGATTTCCTGCAAATCCCTAAAGTAATGAAAGGTCATGCAAAAAAGTCCACAGAATACTTACATTAGGACACGCATATTATTTTCTTCCTGTTAAATTTTAGAAGTCTGTTTAAAGAAAAAGAAGACTTTATTGAAAAAAACAAAGAGGCTCATGGCTACCCAGCTTTGCTGCAGTAGATAACAGAGCACTTGCAAATGGCGCTGACAGCTCGAGGCTGGTTGCTGGGGGTTAGCAGTGTTGTGACAGAGCACGTCTAACCTCTTAACTGACTATGCTCTCCAGTCTCCAGCCCTGCTAATTACCATGTAGCACAACTAAAAAAGTAATGCATGCTGTGTTCCTCTGAACTGATAAATAGGCGAGTGTTACACAGTCATACGGACCTTCCCATTAATGGTGCTCTGTAGTGTCCTGTCTGCTGGAGTAGGCAATTTGTTAAGGCATCTGTCCTGCTGTTTGGTGACAAACTCCGTAAGAGGTGACACTATTCAACTTTTCTGCATTTCCTAGATGCCTGCTGGTAACGCTGTGTCTCACATCCCTGATCCTTAATGATACAGCTGGGAGCTGTTGATTTACATGAATCACTCACATTCTGGCTTTGTCCACTATCAGTTCGCATGGTAAAAGGTTTGCAATTGCTTTATCCAATGATGAGCAGCAATAAGGAGACATTTCCAGTGTCTGTTTATAGGATTTAGTGGCAAGATTGGCTGAGAAGTAATGTATGCAAAGGCATTTCCAAATCCATCAGAGGAAGCATCTTGGGAAAAATTTTCTGGGAGGATGCCCTGACAGTCACCCTGTTGGCTGTCCCAGGGTGTCTCTCCCCTTTATGGAAAACTTCAGAAAGGTTTTGGTTGCATCGTGATGAGGAGTGGGCATCTTTTAGGTTTTGCAGAAAAGCCATTTCCTCTCTGGGGTAACAGCACACACAGAAGACCATGCTGCAGTGCTAAAAGCCGGTGTAAACCGTTGCTTCCCGCTTTGCCTGCAAAGCAGAGTGACTCAAAGGTCCTGCACAGCAGCTTCTGAGATGTCCTTTGGTGAGGTGTGCCGAGCTGCCGGGGCGGCTGAGCCCGTTGCGATGGGGCAGGGTCCCAACAAACCTTACCTCAGGCCATGCCGCCACCGGCTGCGCTCCCACCCTGGCACTGCGGGCAGGGAGCAATCCTGTCTGCCGCTTGCTGGGGAGCTGGGAAAGGAGGAGAGATTTTTTTGCGTGCACTTTCCTGCTGTGCAGCTCCACAGAACCAGGTCTTGAGGCTATTGTTGTGTTTGCCCCTTATGGAGGGAATAAATAGGCTGAATAAATAAATGAAAAAGGCTGAAGGCTTTTTGTCAATGGTTGTTCTTTAATTGTGTTTGGATCCTTTTGCCTCCTGCCTTGTAACTTACAGGAAGTCCTTTAGTACCAGTTCTCATTAATAAATGAACAAGTCCTTATTAAAGGCCATGCATTCCCATACACTTTCCCCAAATTTAATATCTGTCCTTCCTCGCCTCTGTAAGAATTCAAAGTATTTCTCAGGGTGTTATTGTGGTGTATTGCACTGCCTTTTTGTATATGAGGATAATAATGAAAGCTTGCTATAGCCCATATTTTGTCTATCTATCTAACATCTCATTACTGTTGACTTCTGAAGAAAAAAACCTGTAATGATGTGGCTACTTTATTCACTGAAAATTAATTTCCTTGATCACAGAGAGAGAGTAACGTTACCTGTAATTATATGACCAAGAGCTACAGCCTTTAGCCATTTTTGGAAGCTTTTCCATATCATAACATAGATGGCAGTGTAGTCAGATTAACTGTAAAGAGGAATGTTTTACTCTTTTGTGGCTGTGGATGTGTCATAAGGTCACATCCATATTATTAGTATGTTTGACCTGCGTTTTTCAGTGATTAATTCAGTCCTTATTACTCTAACTTGGTTAGATAGCATTTTTGGTTTCAGTTGGTGCTTTTCCATTTACATTCATATCCGTTATATTCCAGATAAAAATACTATAAGGAGTTTGGTGATAGAACAAATGCACTAACGGTGGCTCTAAGTTGCTCCAAAGTGACAGCTACCCACTGGTGTATGAGTGAGTATGTTTGGGCTTAGGAATTTTTCTATTTTGTTAATTCGTTATTACTGCATGTGCTTGATAAATAGATCAGATGGAAGGCTTTAAAAGATGTACGGGAGCCTAGCAATCCTTAGCAGTTCAGATCATTCTGTTTGGCTGAATACTGATGTAGGAAATTTAATTGGAATACTCTCCCATTTCCCAGGCCATTTGAAAATGTGATGAATTTGATGTTTCTATGAATACTGGCCTGATAGCTGGCCCACATATGAAGCTGACTTTGATACCACTGAACTGGTAACTATAGCACATCATCTTCTGTCCTGTGAAGGCAAGTCCTGAAGTCTTAATGCAGTCAATGAACTCAGCTGACTAGTGACCAAGCCGTCGGGTTGCACCCTGCAGACCTGGCGAGGTTTGAAACAAGGCAGGGTTATAAAACCCAGCCTGGCTGATTGATTTCTGCTGTTTCAGTAATGCTGACAGTGTGCTAGGTACTGTACAGGTAGTACCTATGCCAAATAGTTTGCCTTCTGAAGTCAGCAGGCGATACATAAGGGAGAGGGATATAATGTATTTTAATGGTTTCTTTGTTTCATCATAATTGCTTGACTATATTTCTTATATATGTCAGTGTAGAAATGAGTCTAAGGGGGGGCTCAAAGAGGAGGTTGTAGCCTTACAGAGCAGGCAGATAATTTGCTATATAGCCAAAGGATGGTGCCTTAATCCCAAACATTATGCATAAGATTATTTTTAACTTTCTGTAAAAACTTAGGACAGCAGATTTCTAAGCCCTTTGTATTGACTTAAAAACTTGTAGGCATAACATCAATAACCATGTTGCAGAAATGAATCACAGAAGTTTGCTTTTGCAAGTTTCTTTGCTGTGGCTGATCCAGACCCAAAAATCTGTCCGTGGGCCTCCGTGTGCGGGGTGGGATTCTCTTTGCAAGTTAGGCAGGTTTATAAAGTCTGTCCTCAAGGATGCCTGGGCAAACTGGTGATTTCCTCTCTCAGCCTTGCTCAACATTTATCAAGGGAAATAGTGGCTGCAGAGAAAAGCGATGAGCTCCAACTTCAACAGTGTGTAGAGAACCCTAAATCTAGCCCTTCTGGTGAACACAACCATTGTGAGTCTTTGTTTTGTGAGGAAAGTATCACATCGAAGAGAAGACCTCAGCCACTGCAAAACTGCTAATGCTTAACTGTGCTCAGCTTTCCAGTGTCCTACATTCACTCTTAACCACAGTCCCTTGCAAAACTTTTGCCGCTGGGTTGATATCTTTCACCAGTTTCGGATCTGGCTGTCTTGGAGACTCTCTCTGCCGTTAGCCTGCGGTGCATCTGCTGCAGTGGGTTGTTGAGAGCATGCAGGCAAAGAATGCTTGTCCCAGCTTTGCTCATGAGCGGCTGCTGACTGTTGGTAAGGAGCATTGCCTCCCCAAGCCTTCACTTCTTTCTTGCCCTTTTCCGTCTTCTGCAGACTGTGGGTCCATTTGCTCTTTGGCTAAGCAGCTTCTAAGTCTACAAGACCAAAATCTGAACAGGGACTTTGGAATGTCACAATGTGACACTAAAAAGCTCAAATGCGCTGATTTATTAATGTGCACATTTCTGTTGTAAATGCTGCAACTTTGTGCTTCCTGCTTGTAACTGATCTTTTCTCCTTTAAATTATTTGTATATTTTTATATCAAAACAATTTGAGTCTATTTCTGTTGCAAGATGGTGTAGGGTAATGATAGGCATTTATGGGTTTCTTTGTTGAGCTGCAGAAAGTGTTTTAAAAGCCTTGTAGCTTTATTTTTCTCTTGGAATGTCATGCTACTTACAAACTAACATCTTCATCAAGGCTCACTTATGAAAGGACAATGCAACTTCCTGTGCTCATTGACAGTCCTTGGAGCTTATTTCACTCCCTGCTTTTTTCCGGAGACTATATTTGAAGTAGGTAAGATCACTGAAACCATGGGGAGATGTGAGAAGCTCCAGATAAATTAGATGGCTGAAATAACAGTGATTGCTTTTAACTTGATTTCTCTTTTTCTCTGTTTGCAGGCAGATAGGAGAAAAGGTCTGTACTGCAGTCATTTACATGATTGCCGACTTTATCCCTTGACCTGAGAACCTGAGTAGCGGTAGGTAGCATAAGCTCTAGTCAGGCAATGAGAGGTCAAAGTGAGCAAGAGTTTTCTTTGTTTAACCCTTCCCTACTGCTTTTAGTGAATACAGCTAATTTCCGTCACTTCCACACAGAGGCATTTTAAAGTTGAATAGTGATTAAAGGGGACATTTTAATCTATCCAGCTTTCTTTGTGTGAAAGATCTGCATTAAACAGTTGATTTTATTAACAATTCAAATGAAACTGATGAGTTTTCTGTATATTGTATCAGTCTTTGTGGCAAATAAACATTTCTGCAAACACTAAAGAGCTCAGAAGCTTCATATGGCACATGTTTATTACTCATCTGAATTACTCTTTTCTACCTGTAAAAGGTGGTGGGTGGGAGTCTTAGAATTGAAAACAAAAGTATTTAGCAAGATAAATTTGAGATGACAGCAACATTCTCGATTAAAAAACAGATACAGAAGAAGAAAAATTCAGTGAAGAAAACTTGGAACAGACTCTTTGGGAACAAAGAAAATCTCTTTTTCTCAGAAATCTAGGACAGGTGATGAAGATGCTTGTGCAAATAAGTGTGTTTGATTTCATGCCTAATGCATACACAGAGCAAGGAATGATGGAAGCAGACTGAGTGCCATCAGCCATAGCGTTGCCGAGCTGCCATTCAAAGATGCTGATGAGTACAGAGATCAAGCCAGTGTGACAAGGAGCCTGGAGTCAGAAGGAAGCCCACCTGGGGACAGCCACGCAACCCTAAGGGCTGTGGAGGGAGAAGTGCACTGATAAACATGCTTTTGGGTGCGTCCAGATTGACTCTAACTCCTACACACAGATCTGGTGCATGTTAAGATCAGCTTTTCAGCTACAGACAGGTAATTCAATGGTAGCTATCTTTCCCACAAAGGTTTTTGAACAGTAATTTGTTTTTCTAACCAAGCCCACAGCTAGGAAGCTAAAAGACAGGTTGGGTTTTATTTGCCATGGAGCTAGTGATTTGTTGACCATGTTAAAATAAGTTATCTAATAATGGAAGCCACTGTTTAATTACTTGCTGCTTTTAAGGTATGTGATGTGGTCTGATATTAGAAAGGAAAAGACCATTCTAATACTTCATTACAACTTTTAAAATTGCAGCCAGAATTTCTGCTGCTAGGGCCAAATAACTTTCTGCTGCTGGGGTGAGATAACTTAATTACACACAATTTATGACTTAGGTAATTTTATATAAAACCTATATACACAGATATGCTTTTTTAAAAAATAATTAGAATAATCTGGAAGACAACAAAAAGAATTGATGAGTGTTTTAAATAACAAGGTCCTATTATTTTAAATCTGATCATAATGCTAAAAGTCCTGGACCAAGTAAGTGGTAGACCTGTGGAATGGATACATGTTTATACAAATCATAATATTTGTCATGACCTTTTTAGAGTTCAGGTAAAGGCAGGTATCTTTGGTGTCATACCTAGGTACTGTGTAACTATTTTGGGGTAACTTGCAGGAATCTTGAGGATTTTTATTAGGTACAGTTTTCTGAAAGCACATAAAAGGCCTTCAGAATTTACCATGTCTGGATGCACAAGCACTCTGAAGCTTGAGTAAAATGTTTGGGAGCAGAAATGATGCTCTCCTTCTTAAAACCTATGCTCTTTTGCTCGTCAGAGTGGTCCATGAAGACATCAAGCAGTTTGCCACTTTGCTAATTCCATTTATAGAGTTGTCAAACACCACTTATTTCTAAAGATTTTTAAATACCTTGCAAACTAGACGTTCTCTTGCTGACACAGTAGAACTGAAACCTGGAACAGCAGGATCCATACAGTGAGTGAAGTGAGGGTAACCGGAGTCAGCCACCAGACACGTTCGTGGTCAGGAGACAGCTCCAATGTTGGGCAGGGAAGTCTGTCAGCGAGGGTCAGCATGGCGCATGGCCAGGTGCTCCCACCCCTAGCGTATATCCCAGCAAAGGCCAAGAGCAGAGGTCTAAGCCCAAGCACAGCTCCTGAACCAAGCCCTCTCAGCTTCTCAACAAGTCCCTTTCCCACAGCTGAGCTGCTTTTGCGGCAGTCACACCCAGGACTGCATTGCCGCCTTGTGCCAGAGCAGACCCTCAGACAGACCCCTGGGAGGAGGAGAGGGGGATACAGAGCGTGTTGGTGTGCACGCAGGGCACCAGCATGCAGAGCGGGTCCTGCTGGTCTGCCCGTCCCTGTTCCTACATCAGTGAAACGCAGCCACAGTTTGCAGGCTGGGCTCCTCGGATAACTCCCCTGCCAGGTACCATCAAGTCTTGGCAGCCTCCAGGGTTGTGGTGGGGTTCTGGGATTAGGCTGCCCTGCTGTCCTCTCTCCAAACCCGCACTGGTACCTCCCCTTGGCCCCCACTGCAGCAGAGCAGCAGCTCCCCGCCTGCCTGGCCCTGGAGGCTGCTGCTCCCCATCCCTGGGGAGGCTCCCGCCAGCTGCACCACCTGGAATGCGATTTAAAATAAATGGCAATTAGTATTTGTGACTGCTGCCGTTTCCCTTTGAGAAGGCTTGCGTAACCTTCAAACTCTTGCCAGTGTTTTTTGGGAAACTGTAGTCATTTCCAAAGTACTCACATCAAATCACCATTCAGACGGGTTTTAGTTGCGTCCTGTCTGGAGCACGTTTGCTGAAATTCATCTGAGCTGATGCCTATCTCAAGGTACATGCTGGTCAGGAAGATAAAACTGCTCAGTTCGTGGATACATATTTCACAGTGGATTTGATCATGATTGTGAATACAGTTTCCATCCCTTTAGTGAAAAGAGCTAGCTGTCTGAGTAGGCAGAAATCAGAAATGCTAACCCAGAAATTATATCCTCGGAAAGTAACCTTGACTGTTGTGGCGCAAAATGTACCTTCAGGGAGCTGATGAATGCAGCTGATGAGGACTTCTTTACAGAGCAGGTATGCAGAACAGGGATTTCTTTCCTTTTGTTCCAGAGCATTGCAGTGGTAAAAGGTGAGATTTCTCACAAAATGAATGGACCAGCTCAGGGTTCAGTAAAGAGCCAAGTGAGTAACTGCATAATTCCTTCCCACTGCTTTTCTAAGGGTGTGCACCCTTGCAAATAAGCTCATCTGGGCTAGCGCTAGCCAGTCTCTACCCTCTCCCTGAAAGGCAAAACAGTGGCTAATTTTTCTGCTTTCTGCAAAGTTTAATTCAGACATCATAATGAAGACTCTTCCTTTATTTACATCATTGCCCACTGGGCCTGCAAGGGTGATACCATGAACAATTTGCTGAACAGAAATACCATGAACAATTTGCTGAACAGAAAGCAGAGAAATAATTCAAAAGGTGAGAGGTGGAATTAATACACTAACAGGTTCTGTCTGCCAGATTTCTTGTAGTGAACCCAACCAGCCCAAACCACTGAAACTTCTGTACATACTTCCACTCCCTGCTTATTTCTCTTCCAGCCTCCAGAGAGGTGAAAGATTCCTTTTCTGGGTCTGACTGCAGGGCCAGGGCGTGGTTGTCACACAGACCGTGGTACTTCACCATAAAAACTGAACCTGGCTAATACAGCTAACTGTGGTCATGGAGGCAAAGCATTGGTTTCAGCTTAGGGCCCTTGCCCTTCGCAAAACACTCTTGAACTCACCATCTGAGTGTCTGTCATTATAAAATTCCCTCTAGAAATTCCCAAATTTTCAGTAGTTTAAAAATTATGATACACATTTATAGCATTGTGAGAAGAAAGGAAGGGGTTGCACTTGTATTTGTTCTGTTTCATATGCAGTCATGAAGTTGAAGCCCCTACACACAGGAAGCATCTAGCTGCTCTGGCATCCGTTCTTCCAATCCCACTTCATCACCAGTGGATAAATCAACATTTCCATTTCTGCAGATCACAGGATGAGAGAAGACAGTAAATTTTTTCCTGAGTAGGCTTGCTCCTTTGAGAAATCAGGTTTTGGTTCCCTAGTTAGGGCGGTGTTTGCAATCTATCACTTCAATCAGGCTATCTTGACAAGGCATCAACATTGCTTTCTTGTGCCTGCATGAGGCTGCACAATCACAGTGGTAAAGTTTTTCCAACTATGCAGCAAATTACTTGTCAGGTTTGCAGAATCTGTTGCAGGCATTGTTGAGATGGATGCTCTGTCTTGGTCAAAAACTGCCTTCTCTACAGGTCAAGCTGCAAACAGTCTATGACTGTCACCACTGTCAGGGGTTTGTTGCAGGTAGTACGATGATTTTCCTCCATGGAATTACTTGTTTGCTGTAATCAGTTGCCATCCACTTCAACTCAGCATGTTCTTGTGTCAGTACTCTTCCAAATTGTTGCTAGTTCCGAAACTAATACTAGTTTGTTCCATCCAGTATGAGAAGAATAGGAAATATGAATACTAGTTTATTCCATCCAGTATGAGAAGAATAGGAAATATGAGTAAGCCATGACAGGGACAATCACAGGCGTCTTTGTAACTCACAATCTACTGATGCAGATTTCTCACCCAAACAAGAAAGAGTTTTGCAATAACGATAATTTGTTTTTGAAAAAATATAATGGGAATAAAGTCCTACAAAACTCTACATATGTATGAACGCTTGAAGAGCTGGGCAGTTCAGTGCGCAGCCTCCTTTCTTTATGCTGATGGAAATTTTTGTGTTGTTGATAACATACCTTCAGTAAATTTCCAGGCCTTGGAACAACTCTCGGTCCTTTGGCTTTAGGTTCAGATTAGCAGTTGTCAGTTTACATCAGATCAATTTTAAATATTTCAATTCTTGCAGAAACCTTTTTTAGCTGCCCTTAGGGTATCACTTGCAGAGAACATAGGAGCTGAGAGAGGCGGACTATGTAATACTCCCTCTGTAAGACTGTCAGCTGCAGCGGGTACACTGCCCAAGCCAGGAGTGTCACGGTACATTGCTGCGGTCTGTGTCCAGCTGTGAAAACAGTTTCCTCTCTCCTTTCTGTCCACTTCAGCTTGCCAAGACCCATTTTTATATCTCACTGGCTTGACCCTGTTACAGAGTTAGGATATCATCTATCTGTAATAATGGATAAGAATAATTTTGAATTACTTTACTTTTCATAGACTCATAGAATAACCCAGGTTGGAAGGGACCTTGAAAGATCATCTGTCCAACCTTTCTTTCATAAGGTGTCTTTTCTCCACTTCTGATCTGACTGTACCACATTTTTTCTTAACCAAAATTCTAGGTGAGCCCAGAGACTGGTTAAACTCAGTTATGCATTTCCTCACTGACTAGCAATGCATTTCCCTCTTGGGTAATGCTCTGTGGCAAGGTGGAAGGCAAATGGGTTGATGTCCTCTGGTGTCATTCCCTTGCTGCCCTTCCACAGGCAAACAGAATGGGATTCGGAGAATGATTCCTGGTTATTAATCAGAAGCATCTTAGACCTCTACGCTGGAACAAGTCCTGTAGGTTATGTCTTAAATGACATACAGAAAGAGCTCTTAGTTCTTTATGCATATGCTGGCTGCATCTCAAACCCGTATTGGGGTGGGACTCAAGTGCCTTGCTTTCCAAGGGAAGGAAATACTGGCACATAAGCCAATGTGCTCTAGACAGGCCGCTTATCTGGAAAGCTGGTGGGCCAGGACCTTTGGACATCACACATGCTCTTTATGATCAATATTTAGTCATAAAGTCTCTTGAAGCTTAAGCTTCTCCTCTTTATTCCCCATAGTATTCCCTCACCAGTCAGGGTGACTAGTTTGGGGGTTTTTCAGCTTTTCTTCCATCCTTCATGCTCTTTTAGCATCTTCTTCACAGCGAAAATGTGTCCCTATTCTGTTCACCTGAAAGGCAGTAGCACCCCCAAACTCCCTAACAGCCTAGGTTCCAAAGCTGCTCTATCCCATCTTTTTTCCTCTGGAAACGACCGCAGTAGTGGATACCTATTACACATATGTTTCCCTTGAATGAAGAACAATTTTTTTGCTGACATCCGATTGTATATAGTTTATTTCATCTGACCCATATCTCCCCTTTCTTTTTTCTCTTGTTTTTCTTCCAATGCAAAACAACAACTGTCTAGCTGGTTCTCATATGTCTCAACTTTGGTGCCCTATCTTCCTCCATTTAACCATCTGCTTCCTGAACAGAAAAGGGGCTTTGGCCATAAGCACATCTCTTCTCTTATGATTAAACTATTCTTATTTTTCTAGCTATTTTTCCACTGTGCAGGCATTAGCTAAATGAATTGCTATAACTTTTCTACTAGGTCCCTGTTCCCTTTGGCTTACAAACCACTTTTAGCTTCTTTTTTTATCTACTAAATATCCTGAATCTTTGATTGACTTCATACATATTAAACACAGACCTGTGCTTACAGGGCTTGTGGCAGCTGCTCTTTCTCACCAGTGCTGCCTTCCTGTTATGGGATGCTATTACAAGGAAATATTGAATGACTTCTCGGAGGCCTCCGCTTCCTGGTGCTCACCGGTAAGTCCAAGCCCAGCTGATAAAGTACATGCCGATTCACTGACACTTCATCCTGTAAATTCTCAATGGTACTGGGCAAGTTTTTGGCATCCTTTAGCCTTCTTAGTTCTTCCTAAACAGTTCTGGTTTAGAGCATTTTTCTCTGTACTTAAAACTAGCTGGCTGGACCCTGTTCCTCTCACATACAGGAACCAGCTCCTTGTGTACTACAGGCCACCTGACCAGGAGGAGGAGGTTGATGAGGCCTTCTATAGGCAGCTGCAAGCAACCTCACAGTCCCAGGCCCTGGTTCTCATGGGGGACTTCAACCACCCTGACATCAGCTGGGAAGACCATACAGCTAGGCAGGTGCAATCCAAGAGGTTGCTACAGAGCATCGATGATAACTTTCTGATGCAAGTGGTGGAGGAACCAACAAGGAAAGGTGCTCTGCTGGACCTTGTATTAACAAACAAGGAGGGACTGGTGGAGGATGTGAAGGTTGGAGGTAGA
>Ga0065711_1002200_pt1 | contig 35758 bp, 10 predicted proteins | sample Hoacrofraction12_FD_59098 | JGI IMG/M metagenome (GOLD analysis project Ga0065711, IMG submission 59098) | Hoatzin crop microbial communities from Cojedes, Venezuela - Epithelial fraction 12 v2 (version 2) | ecosystem: Host-associated > Birds > Digestive system > Esophagus > Crop | place...
TCTCCTTCTCTGGAGATACTCAAGACCCGCCTGGACAAGGTCCTGTGCAGCCTGCTGTAGGTGACCCTGCTTTGGCAGGAGGGTTGGACTAGATGACCCACAGAGGTCCCTTCCAACCCCTACCGTTCTGTGTGATTCTGTGATTCTGTGAAACGGAGGCTCAGCCTCACACCAAGACTTATGAGGAATACATGTCAGAGTTGGCTTTAGATTTTGCAAGCCACTAATTCTCAGTACTTCTTCCAAGCTCCAGTACAGGCCTGTGGGGTTCATCAATGCACACAAACCATTGTCAGAGGAATCGCATTGGCATATGCACTGGGTAGCTAACTATCATGGGTATTCGAGCTGTGGAGGGACATTGTAACTATACTTGAGGAGTGAGACTTTGAAGTTGGTACTCCTTTTAAAATAAATCTCAACTTGGTCCAAAAGAAGCGATAATTTTGGCTAGTAGGAAAGACGTAATTTATTATCCCTGAGATATCTTTAAAGAAAATTTGAGCATCTAATCAAAAAAAGTGCAGGCCAGATAAGACTTGGCACTTAATGTGAAATCAACTGAAGGAAAATGGTAGAGGAAAACTCAAAGAGAACTGCTGAACACTGTCAGTGAAATCCCAAAACAATAGTAGGAAAATTAATAAACTCTCTTCACCTTCACTAGCTGGGCCACAGAAAGTGCGGCTGTCCCTAATACCTTGAAAATGAGCACACTAACCGGTACTGAACACTTGGTATGGGCAACATTAGATGCAGGCACAAGGAAATTTAACCTTTTTTCAACTAGTGACTAATAGCCACCACAAACTGAAATAAATAAACATCACTTACCTAAGTTATCCTACATTCTGAGACTGCAGCACATATAAATAGTTATTCATTACTATTTTGTGTATTTATTTTTAATTAAATATATAGAGTAGAGCAGTAACACAAACATAGAAAATCACAGTTAACATCTCAATACCATTCTACAACCTCACAAAAATATCCTGTTAAGAAAAATGCTGTAATCCAAACTGTTACACCAATTAACACTACAATGCGAAACAGTAGGGATTGTTCACTTCAACAGTGTTGTTCTCAGAAGAAAGTAGTGAAACATGTCTTTACAAAGTAACTTAATTTGCTTTTAGAGTTCGAAAAAAAATATTCCACATACAACATTAGAACACACTAGTTCCTCCTCTGTTTTCTTTCATGGAGAAATTTCTCTTTAACATATTCCGTGGTGAAAGTACATTAGTGTGATCACTGTTCCTGGAACTACATTGTGGCTTTGCAGCCATCCATTGATACAAGATCAAGTAGACAGCCAAAGTACTCTGATATATTCTGGGTAAAGTAGATTTAGCTAAAATGCCTTAGGGAATGAGCTACACACTGCTCCTTCTACAGGCTGTTGAAAGAAGCATACTACATTCCCCATAAGCTCTGTCACTAGATGACGGCAGGCTGCCCACCCAGTCCAGCTGGCCTCACTGTTTTGGGATTGTGCAGTGAAACCCATGCGCCTGCTGTTTGCCACAACAGCAGAATGTAAATATACTTCTTCTTCCAGAGTTCAGACATGTTCCTGCCCTTTTCACATGTGTAAGGCAAGCTCTAGAGTTGCAGCAAGATTTCAAAATGACCCAAGTCATCAAGTTCAGACCCCTTTTCTTATTGAAATCTTGGCACTCCAACTAAAAGTATCTCACAGCTTAGGCAGGAATATTCTGAATAGTTAAAGTTATGATGGCTCACTTCATCATGCATATCTATAAACTCTGCTATTGCTCTCACCAATCACTGTCAAACAGCTCAGCATTTTCAGCAGTACACCAACTTCCTAGAGCTTAGAGCTACACAGAGCAGTGAACGAACTCGTCCTGTTTCAAGCAAGAGTTTGAACGTTTATCAATAAAGGTCCCTTCCAACCAGTATCTCTATTAATCTCTCAAATAAACAAAAGATTGACATCTTGAAGTCAAGACAAAAAACAAATGTTCATGTGTCAATAAAAACAAATATTCATGTGTCAATACAGCAAAACAAAAATGTGTGGGCAACAGGCATGCAGCCCTGTTTCAGTGAATTCTGAACACAGTCTAAAAACACGTGGTCTAAAATATTGCCAGCTCCCATCGTTCTGAGATGCATTTGCATTTTAACTATTTCAAGGCCAGCTAGGTTGCAAGTCCTATAAATATTACACAGATTATCATAATTATATATACTGGTATTTGAACATTATCGGTGGACAAGCTTACAGTTGCACCAAACCTACAAGTATGCAGTTGCTCTTTGCTGCATGGAAAACCTTTACCAGGCTTTTTAAACTCACCCTGTGCTTGGGGCTCAGTCACATCTTCCCAACGTAGCACTATGCTCATTATCATCCTACTTCTTAAACATTCCCTCCCTCTCAACCCCCACCCTTTTTTTTATCTTCCCACAAGGTACACACCTGTATAACTCTTAAGATAGAAAAGCAAAGTAAACAACCTCATAGCACCATGACTGAACTCTCAGGGTACAGCATGTACAGCGCTTGCCAGATCTGACAGTTGACAGTACTTCTTTCGGACACATTTGCTGATAAGGACAAATGAGCTTGTACACTTCCTCAGAAACTCCACGTTCCATTAATAAGCGCCTGAGAGGAACGACTGGTCTAGCAATAATCCTGACACCCCACTCCACTCCTCAACTTCTTGAAGCACATATTCTAGAAAACCACCTAGTTAACCCATCAATATCACATGAATGCTTGGATATCTTTGGCACATTTTCTGGATTAACACAGAGTTAAGCTTTTCATCTTGAAGCAGCATCTGTCATCAGAAGGGGTTGAGAGATTGTAAGACATTTCAGGGATATGGTTTAAGCCTATAAAGGTCTCATGTATATATAAAATTACTTCACATTTTTAACCACTTTAGGGGCATATATTTTGTGTTTCCATGACATAATGGATATTAAAAAGTAGTAGTTAGAATTGCAATCCCTTCTTTTACGTCCTCTGTTTCTTCTTAGACCTTCACAGTGCAACATCAAAGGAATCTTGATCTCAGAGGAATCAGAATCTTCCAAAAGTGAGATGTATAAAGAGTTTGTAAATGGTATTCAACAATACCAGTATGAAAAATCTACATGGAAAACCCCCCTTTTTACTATGTGACAGTTTTCCATTATAGTTCCTATCTGTGGACAATGTTACTACATTGATGTGAAATTTGTATCACTGGAAACAAGTTTGTATTAAAAAAATAAAATAATAATGGAACAACTCCTAAGAAATGGAAAGGCAGAAGGTAATAATGCAGTACACCATTGGGTGGCAGAGTCAAACAGACATGAGGTCTAGAAAACGTCATTTTTCTCTTTGATCTTCCTGTGTATCCAATACACATTCTGTAGAAACACCTAACATAAATGGTGAAAAGATATGCCAAAGACTGCTAAGATAAACATAAAGCAGAAATCATTTATCCAAAATCACTGATCAATGCAATGGTAGTGAGGAATAATACTGAATTTTTTCACATCACAAGTTGGTGACACAAATACAACATCCACTCAAGATAAAAATATAAATATTAATCTGAATTCTACAATTCCTGTCTTTGGAGATTTTTTAATTCATGATGACACTGTTATTATTTGAATCCTTCTGCATATAATAGCTAAGGAATGAACAGCATATAGTAATACAAACCTAAGTTGTCATCAAAGGGCCAGATTAGTATGTAAATTTGTGTGTTCTATTTACATCCTCTGTTATTCAAAGCATGATACTAAGATGGGAGGGATCTGTTGTACTAAGATAAAGACTTTAAGGATTTAAAGGGCCTTTCTGCATCCAGGAGTTGGTAAGTTTCTACCACCTTTTCCATTAAATGTAATGGACCAAATTCTGTTCCATTTTTACAACAGGATTCTTATGTGAGTGAGGACTCTATAATGACTGAAGAAGAAAGCCATGCTTTGATCCGTTAAATGCACACTGTTACCCAAGTAACATTCCCACTGTAGGTACGACCTGCATGAGAACTGTGTGAAGTCCTCAAAATTTTGAGAAAATCTCTGGCACTAGAAGAGATTACTTCTTGCACAAAGGGATTGGGTAAGACTCATGCTTTCTGCACACTCTGGCAACCAACCGGGCTCTTCAGAATGTGCTTGGCATATATTCTTGCTGTCCGCAAAACAACACACTGCATATACCTTATAACATACACCATAGTCCATATACCATGTACCATGCCCAGTTACTGGAGATGGTAGACCTTCACAATACAGCAGAAATTTAAATGAATAGGTAGCAATGCCACTATGTATTCAAGGGGAAATGGTTTGCCTGAGCTTCCAAGGCTCGCCCTTTCGCAGGCAACACCTATGCTAAACTTACTCAACCAGATAAGCAAATAATCCATAGAAATATAGGCAGAAAAATATTACTACAGCTAATGCCTCTTTTTCCTGGGAGAGGGTAGCAAAAAATATATTATTACACACCTTTTTGTGGGATCACTAGTCAGATATTACACATACAGAGAGACGTGGTAAAGCAAGCAGAAAAAACCTGGAAAGAAGTCAAGCAAAATACTGTCATCCAAACATTATTTTACACTACACGGACAAGGGCAAACCCAAAAGATCATTAACAGTGCTTGTCAAAAAGAAGCATAATATACATCATCTTTTGCTCTGCTTATAAAAAGGTTAGTTCCAAAGTTAAAATACCAAGATATGACATAAAATAATACATCATCAGAGGCAACAGGGAGACAGAAGAGAGAAGCAGCATTTTCTCTGACTCTACAACGCACTTTCTTTCATGGGGCCATGAGAATTCTAGTGCAAGTTCCCTTCTTAGCTGAAGCTCAGGGCTTCCTCCACTGGACCCTCAAAGTGTCTTCCTATTTACAGAAGTCACTTCTTAGTCAAGCACATTTGCAACTGTCAAATCATTACACAAATGACAATACCAGCAATACATTTCCGGCATCAGGCACTTCAAGGCTTTTGCTAAACTAAAAATCGTTATTAAAAGTCAGTAGGAGTACAACCCAGCATAATCTGAAATATAAAGTGTGCTCTGGTACAGAAGCATATATGTTTCAGTACCAGTAACAGCCTCATATATCTGCTGACGTTATAAGGGTTATTGTAATAGTGGCTTATTTTGCAGATGAGAAAATTCAGGTTGGAGTCAAAAGTGTCCCTAATTTTCAGTATGTTAATGTTCTACTCATTACAGGGACATAATGAAACACACGAAATTCAAACTTCATCATATGAAAAAGCTTTACATACTGTGAGGGTGGTCTAGCACAGGAACAGCTTGCCCTGTGAGGAGCTTGTGGAGTCTCTGTCATTAGAAATATTCACGACTAGACACAATCCTAAGTAAACTGCTCTTTCTTGGTCCTGTTTTGAGATGAGGAGTTGAACTAGACAACCTCCAGAGGACCCTTCCAGCCACAAATATTCTGTAATTCTATAATTCCTTCACAAAAACCCCCAAACTCCTAACTAAGCAAATTAGGCTGATTTTATAGAAATTATTTTAAGTAATATTTACTAAAAAAGTGCAGAAGATTGGGAAATCACAAACATTAAACAAACACATATGTTTTTTCACTCTAAGTATATGCATGATGTCCTGAAGGTACCTATCGTTTCAACCAAACCTGGCTTTTCCAGAGACACATTTTTATTTTGGACACATTTTTGTAATAAGGTAACTTTTTGCACTGCCCTTGTCCACTTGTGTCCTGCTTATCCACAGGGTCTTTTCAAATGTACCCAAACTTTACCCAAGAAAGACATTTTTCTGACATAATTTTTAAACCAATATATGTTTTATTACATCCAAAAAGTTATGTACACATACCTGTTTACAACACAAAACTTGTAGGGGCTAACCTATGAACTGACCTGACTTTCAGAACATTCCTTACAATTTATCTGTATACACAGAGCTGCAAGATCAGAAGACTGCTTTTTCCATCCTTATTTAAAAGAATCAGGGCAGTCCTTGATGAAGTTAATTCACCTAATAAACAAGCATTTCTTTTTCAATGTTTCTTTTTGTCAGGACAAATCTCAGCCTGCAGAGTTTACCTTTGACTTCTGCAGCAGCAGGAGGAGGTATAAGACATACAGGTCTCAAAGATAGGAATTGTTTCTTATCTTATTTATTATCTCATTATCCATGAAATTTAAAGCAGGACACAGATAATTAAATGCTTCAGCTTCTCATAGGACCTGCCCAGTTCATTTTTGTACAGTTTGTTTGAGCATCTAAGTATGAGAGGTTCATCTGGTGATAAGACATGAATGTTATGCTGAATGATCAAGGAAGGAAAGAATTCTAGTTTGGGCAAGAGAAGGTGAAACAAGGGCGCAGTGACAGAATCCAGGGCAGAGGAACTAAACTGCTTCTGATGTTGCACTCCTTGGACTCTAACTGGGTCCTAGCAGAACATGGAGCCACTGGGATCTAGCTCGTTTGACCGTACTGTTGCAGAATTTCAGTGTCCCAGGGAGAGTTTATGCAATGATATCTAAATCTGATGTGAAGTTGTCTAAAGAAACGATTCTGACAAAAGGCACATACAGAATGATACATCAAACAGAACAAAAAAGAGTTCTGTCTCCTTTACATTAAGGCTGTCTTGCTTAATTTCATTTCTGTAGAACCTTGTCTTGGAACAGTACAAATTAGTTGCTTCTCTTTATGCTGTGTTGACACATGAAAGGAAATCTTCCTGGACAATGCTGTTGTAGGTAATTCAGCCCTCTGAAATTAGTGGTAACTCCCTCCAGGAGTCTTCTCTAATGCTGATTAGCTTACCTGTTTCTCTACTTAAGATTCAGCTTGCATATAAGTTACAACACAGAATATTCACCAAGCAGCCGTCAGTGAAGACTAACACAAGACAATCTCTGAAAATGTCAGCCTTAACTTCCATACGGATTTTGCTACTTTTAGAAGAGATACACTTGAAAAACAGAAATAATGATACATATTCACACTTGTAAAGACTTTGGCAAAATAAAAGTGAGGAGCACAAGGATAAATAATATAATTATTATCTTCTACAAATCTAAATTATGAGACAATGTAGAGTTAAAAAAGAAAATTCAATCAGCTATCTCTCTTAACACATGTTGCAAACACTTGTATTTCTTCTTTTCCCAGCTTTGCATTCTCTGAAGGACATTGTAATTTATTGTCTCAAGCCATATTTGGTATTCAGTGCCTGCAGAAGCTTGTGAAAAAAAGATCTGTTTGTTACATGAAAATGAAAACATATTGTGGTTTCACCTCAATTTCTTTCCTTCTCCCCCACTTCTAAAGAGAAGAGACAATTTCAAGAAGCAGGAAAAGTAAACAAGTAAGACATACAAAAATACACAAACACAAATACAAACAAAACCAACGCCTAAGTTTGGAAAAAAATGGAACTTCTGCCTGGGGTAAAGTATGTAAAAAGTGGTGATTTGTTCAAGGGCAAAATTTTGGCATTTTTCTTTAGCTTCAAGTAAATAAATAAGACAAAGAAAAGTCTTTTCATTTGATTGTTTTACAGTGCCTGGGGCTATGTACATTGGACACTGCAACTGTTTTCATTTAGGGATGAGTGAAGTGGTTCAATTAAAACATGAGCAGTTCTGAACCTTTGCTGTGAATAAAACAGAATATTTCTGGGGAGGTTCAAGGAAGTCCAGTTAATTGTCATTATTTACCTCTTTGTACTTATGTGTTGTAACACTGTCTGGATTCAAAAGTGTCACCATATAAGCCAGTCCTATTATATTGTGCTTAATTCTGCTGATCAGAACAGTTTGAATTGGTTGGGCTAGCAGCATGGAAATTTTGGAGAAATAATCCAAACAAAACGTGAAATTTTGAAGTCCACCCATTACAAAGTTCCCACACCCACTACTGTGCCCTTTACTTCTGTGGGACAAAATGAGCTGTTGCAATTTCTAAGGAAAAGAGCACTGGAGCACCAATGCCTCAGCGTAGGTCTACACTACAGACCTCTGGAGCCATATATCGCATAGGTGAGAGGAGTGAAGAGGTGCACGAGATGTGCTAGGAGAAACCCATAATGTACAAACAAAGCAGTAAAACAGCACTTCACCGGTATGTATGACTTGTTCTCTGGAAGGATAGTTGCATTATATCACATTTCACTGCACTGCTTTAGTACAAAGTACCAGCACTGTCACAATTATGCTACAGCACCTTTAGCTCTACAGCTTCTTAGCATTTCTTCCCCCGTAAAGGCCTCTTACTGGAGGCATAAGTAAGCATCATCTTACTGCTTTGAAGCCAGGTATCTCAGTGAGCTACAACCAGTGGAACAGAATCACAGAATCACAGAATGTTAGGGGTTGGAAGGGACCTCTGTGGGTCATCTAGTCCAACCCTCCTGCCTCTCCTCTGTTCTGTAATCCCTCTGTGATAGCTGTTTCCCACATCATGATACAAGTTCCTCGGATCACTGCCCACTCACAGTCAGCTGCAAAATAAAGACTCAAAGCTACAATGCCAAAACTCTAAGAAAATTAAAGACATGCTAACAGACAGAACTGACTGCAAGCCCTCCTATGGATCACAACTTCACCAGCTCAACCAGTTCTTCTGGCTCCACTGAATTTGACCTGAGAGACTGGCTGCTAACTGTCTGACACCCCAAGTGCTGTTAAGGGCAGGATGTATACATAGATATCCCAGCCAGATTTGTCACAGGTCATATAAAGCAGCATTTTTTCACTGACAATATCCTCACACAGGATACCCTGAACAATTTTGCTTTGTTTGCTTCTGGTTCTTCAGAAAAGGATGGAAGCCACTGTTACTGCTCACGTTCTAACCTGTTTCATATGCTGAGGTGTGCACTGTCCTGTACTGTTTGCTACTCCAGTCTTTTCTCTGTATCCAGTTCTGCACTAAACTTTGCTCATTTGAAAGGTTAAAAGACTACTTCTCTTCATACTGTATTGAAGAGAATTGTCTCAGAGATGGTATCATAACTGCATGTGAAGAGATCATTCACCTCTGAAAGAGCTCTCAGCCTCAGATATTTATGGTACACCATTTATAGTAGGTACAATTACATCCAATAAAGCTGGAGGTTAATTGGTGATGGCAAAGTTATATGCAAGACTAACAATTAAATAATTGTACTGGGTCAAGAAAGAAAAACAATTTGAGCCAGTCCTACTTCATAATTTTCAAAACAAGATGCAGAAGAAAACAGTATCACCATCTTCTTGAGGGACAGGGTGTCATTATTGTTCTCCTCTTATTATGTTTTTATTCTCCCAATTAGAAAAAAAGAGGATCACAAAATATCTTCTTTCTTCATTGTCCAAACCAGGCTGGTCAGATGGATACTGTAGAGCATGACCATCATTTTTAGAGGCTTGTATTTAAACCCAGACTTTTCTGCAGGCACTTAACTACTACTGTGAATAGTCCCACTGATTCCAAAAGCATAGCCAAAGTAATAAAGGTAAGCACATGCGTAAATACTTGCAGCATTAGGCCTAAATTACTGAATTTAGTCACTTACGTGGAACAATAATTTTTATGTATCTTCGGATTAATCTGGCATGAAAAACACATTTGCCACTTTACACAATACTCAGGGAGTCATATTTTCACCAAGATACGTGAGTCCTTTCAAAGAAGCAAGTAAATACATTCAAGAATCCAGGCATTTTTCTACAACAGGGTATTGTGCATCTTTTGGATGTCAAAATAGTTGTAACTGTTATAACTGTTTCCTACCAAATGGAAGACTTAAAAACGTGCCTTTATATTCATGCAAGAGCAGCAGCAAATAGCAAAATCCATTTTAAAATATGTTTTCTTTTAATCTGGATTACAGTGTTTTTTATTTATGAAACAGTAAAACTTTATTATCATAATACTTTATGAGTGTGCAGATTTGTTCATTTAAGGATTGGGATGCTTAGTACTGTTCTTTACTGTGTCCTATAAAAGAGCCCAGAGTACTGTCAGAGAGTCCTTAATTCAGCAGTTACTGGCTTTACAGATCAGAAGGCTTGTCATGGAGCCCAGCTGGCATACCACATCATTGTTCTCTCTTTGACAGCTCTTGCACCACTGATCCTTCACATAATTCATCAGTGTTATCTTCCACATGTGTATTGGTTTATTCCTTATAAATTCAAGAGCATGCACTGTTCTCCTGCCAAATCTATGCATTAGCTAACTTTTGTGGTTGTTCTAAACATTCGGTTTACTCTTTCCGTACACCCAGCTGTTGAAGAATTCTGTGTAATTAAACTGAAGGTGAGCGTGTACAATATTGTCATAGAAAGGCTATTCCTATTATGTTAATTTGGTCATTAGAAAGGACACGGAAACGGGTTCACCTGTTCTGTTCCATTCCAATATAGGTGCAAGATGACGGAAAGCCTCCAAATAAAAACTGTTTCATGTATTCTAGGATCTGACTGAGAAAGCCTTCCCTAGCAAAGATTCCATAGTCCAATTGACCTCATAGATGTTTTCTTCATATCTGATTCTATAACCTTACCATAAATTTAAAAATATTATCTATTTTCTTGCTAGTTCTTTATCTTGGTACTCAACACAACAAATAAATTACCCCACTTCAGTAGTCCTTCTTTATGCCATATGCAGAGTGGGGAGAATTTTTTTAAGTATCCAAATAGTTTGAATTTAAAATAAATTGTATTTTGCTTATAAAAGATATTCTTTTTCATAATTTTAGCCACGATACTGGTTTGCTTCTTTCTTTGCTTTTTTTCTGAACTAAGTAGAGTGAAAATTTCACGTGTCTGTTTCCACAATACTGCATAAACTCTCCTAAGTGGAGAATACACTGTTAGCACTACCAACGCAGTCAGAGATCTGCAGTACCTCTGGAGGGGGAACGGACCCCAGCTTAGCCTAGAGAAGAGGCAGCTCAGGCGACCTTCCAGTAGTTAAGAGGAGATAATTGAGAATCCAGAGCAAGGCTCTTTACTGCGGTGCATGGTGGGAGGAGGCAGAGGTCAAAACTGCAATTGGAGCTTCTGACTGGATATACAGAAAACATTCTTCACTGAGAAGGTAATTAAGCACTGGAACAGGCTGTTGAGACAGGTTATGGGATCTCCATCCTTGGAGGTTTTCAAGACCACACTTACAAAGACATAAGCAAACCAGTCTAAATCCAGTGCTGACTCGGCTTTGAGCAGGAGCTGAACTAGAGAACTCCCCAGATTCTTTCCAATCTAAATGATTCTATGATTTGATGACTGTCTGTGTGATCGAGGATGGGGCTAAGACCTCAGGGACTAAATAAAAATCCTTCAGCTGTCTCTTTATTGTAGCTCATACTGCTTCAGAACTACATCAAACCAGGCTTTGCACATGCTGCCATTAAGTACAAGGGAACTACTGTGGCATGGGTTTAGCTACACTTCATTCTCAGGGACTAAATGATACAATATACATCATCTACCACTGAATAAATTATAAATGAGAAGAGAAATGCTATGAAGTTACCTTATTCTTCCTTCTCCTGAAAGGACTCAAACATTAGGAAACAATGAAAATGAATGGGCAGTAAATTGAACATTAGCTTTCAGCTGAGAGAGACATTTTACGAGAAGATTTTCATAAAATTCAGAACAAAAACTTAGGGTCAAAATTTTATCAGCATTTTGAGCTTACTGAATTTACAGAAGTAAATTCTGATTTGAATTATAATTTTGATCCCTCAGCTTTGCAAATGTAGATAAGTGTATTGCCATGCAGAGTTAATCATGCATTATTTTTGAAAGAAATGCATACTACCTGAGCTCACAGAAATTTTTATAACTTGGAATTTGTCCTCCCTTTCAGTTTCTGAACACTAGATAGTAGCTATTCCAGGCACAGGGTTCTTTCTCTCACTATATTTAGAATTTAGTAGCCACTATGCATTGAATCACATCCTTCTTCCTTCACAGTTCAAGTGATTATAATTGGTTCTGAACTTGAAATTTATCAAAATATTTTTCCTGAGTTGCTGTACATAGCGTGAACCTGCTCTGAAGTTCCTTCTAGTCCTATTAAGAAACACTGACAAGTTTACATTCGCCAGTTGACTGAATATTACATGAAGATTCCTGGCTCTGAAAGAGGCAACTACAATGTGAATTGAAAAATCCATTCATTCATTCACTCCTTCCCAGCAGCATTCCTTGGACTGGGGCCAGATACCATTTGACGTCACAGCTCTAACCAGGAACATAATGTGCTGGCACTGGGACAAAAATTTTACTATGGAAAAAAACAGCAACAAGTAGAAACTTCTCACAGTAGCTGGGGAGAGTGAGTTAAGAGAATGAGATTGAGGGCAAATCAGCAGAAAATTAAATGAACTATGACAGGCCTAATATTTTGCTTTTGTTTTTCTGCACAGCACCTTCTTAAGTTAATACTCCAAAGTACTAATCTTATTAACACAAATAGCACACAGAGTGAAAGGATGTCCTTAAATACTTTTTACTTCCCATTCTACTTTTCGTAGCACTTCCTGAAGTATTACAAAAAGTCTGTTCTTTCATGTCTTTTACTTTAAATGATTTGAAACAAAATAATCCAAAGATTTTTTGGCCTGCAATAGCTAGTTTTGTATTAAAAAAATCTCAGTTCTGTTTATTTGAGTTAAATATTAAACAGGTCTTTAAGTAGAGACTGAAAAAGTTTGCAGTGTTAAGTTAATACGCAAAATCCAGAAAGCAGGTTAAGGACAGAAAAACAATCTTTCTAGTCTTTCATACCCACAGCTAAGGTGCTTGGGAAAAAATGAAGGCCAACAAGTTTCTGAAATACTGCTAAGCATGGAAAAAAATTAAAAATACAATCAAATCTCGAAAAGACAATGAAATATTTGGATAGCATCAATTAAAACTGGTGTTGCTGATACAAATTTCGAAAGCCAGACTGACAACCCCCAAACCACACCTGGCTGGGAACACCAAAAGCTTCCCAGAGTAGCACTCCTAGATCTTGAGGGTCTGCTGAGAGACTCCAGACCTGAGCTGATGCTGGAGACTGAAAGAAGGTGCTCCCCTTCCAAGTTCCCTTTTAAGAGCTGTGATCCCCATGGGTGGTGCACTGGTATGAGGTGCCTGTCACTTACAGTCCATTTCTGAATTGTCACTGATAAGCAGTCTGTTTTTTGGGAAGTACCTTCACCTGTCTAAAAACTGGATTAATATTACTGAGTTCCCTTACAAAACACCTACAACAACTACTGCTAAAAATTCTATACAAGAATTAAAATTACTGTTACTGCTTGTTGTAGTCCTAGATTGTTTTCATAACATGAAGCTGAAGAGAAACTTGACTGAGGCTTAACAAGCCTCACACATCTCACACATCACAATGACTAATGGTCATGTTAAAATTTCTGTCACTACTAGATTTAAACCTGTGACCTACAGATCAGACTCTGATTCAGATCCTGTCATGTGACATTGGCTTTTTGGAAAAGTCCAACAAAGACATCAACAATCTGTAGTAAAACTGAGGATCTGCAGAGCTGAGGATGTCCCTCACGGCCATTACCTCCCATCAGATTCTCCTTACTGACTCTAGGTAGAGAAATGTCAGGGGTAAGACTGGCTGGAGAGAAGGGAGCACCATCAGAGATCTGACATACAATAAAAATACTTACTGGATATTAAAAACTTGTGAAACTAACTTGCACTAATAATCAAAATGGCAAATGAAACCTAGCAGAATTTTCTTCTAGAGAGAATTATCAGACCCTGTTCCCCAGAGCTGTATGTTTTACATCAGTCGCTGATTGTGTTTTGTTTCCCTCACAACATTTAATTCCATACACTACAGTGACACTTTCCAATCACACCACACCATCAATTTTATTTACAAAATTTAGTTTTGTTCACTTCTAACTACATAGTTTATACGTGCAGATCTACTTTCTCAGTGTTTCTAAATTTATTAAGCAACCAAGTTAAAACGTGTCTGCAGAGGGTTTTTTGTGTAGAATATTTGTGCAGTTCAAAAGCAGGTATCCGATTCATCAAATTCACTGCTGTACAAGAGGACATTTAGAAATTGGACGTAAATGTGTTAAATATGTTTGATGTAGACTGTTAGTCATTTACAATTTGTTTTAATAAATGTGCACATTCAATATTTAAAAAAACCCACTGAAGTATTCCTACAAGTTCTACCATTCTTCAGAATACTGACATTTCAAATTGTATTGCTTTCAGTCCAAAATGGATGCTCTGAAGTTCTTGGACTCAGCATCCAACTACTCAGTTACTGTATGTGGCATCCAGTGCCTAGTTTTTGGAATCCAAACCTACGATTTACGTCCAGTGCACTAGATCAGATTTTGGCTCAACCCAGTGCCCTGTACCTGGAGAACTTTGAGGACATCAAGAATACAATGCAGGCTTGGACAATTTGTTAGAAACTTGAGCGTTGATTTTGAAAATCACTCTGAAATTCTAAAAAATAGAAAAAACTAGAAATCAGTGTTTATTTTAAATGAGTGTTCCAGAATATTCCACAGAATTACCCAGAATGGATAATTAGCTGAGCAGTCCCAAAGACTGCTGAGCTGATAATGTGGAACTAGGGCCTTTACGAGAATTTTAATAGCATCGAAGTTTTAATTCCTGGATTCTTTCGAGAGTTCTAGTCACTGATACCCAAAGTTATATCATTCCAGCCATTGACTTGTAGAAGTTTATAGAAGATCTATAAATCTCATGGTGGCCTACATAGAATTAATTTTGGAAAACAGAATTTTTATTTTACAGTTATTTAAAATTTTATCATCAAGAAACTCTTCTTCTGAAGACGACCATCACCTTCCTGTTTGTTGGAGTTCTTGGGCTCTTCACAGGAAATGCTGGGTTTCAATTACGTTAGAATTGTTCGGCAAATAATACCAGACAGCTCTCTGTATTTCAGTGCCTCTTCAGGGACTATGTTCCCATTCAATCCAAAACAGGAGGGACATCTTGGGAATGAGCTATGTACATCCTTCAGTGGTTTCAAGCTAAACTAGAATCACGCACAGTACATTGCATGTACATTCCAGCAGCCAGTTTCACCATTTTCTTTTGGCCTAGGTCATGACCATCAGACTCACAGCATTAATGTGTGGAGTGTTCAAATCCCTGTTCAGCTGAATATACCCAGTCATTAGAGACATATGAAGTGGAAAAAGTTCACAAACATCGTGTTTTGTTGAAATCTGGAACTACTTAGGCTGAAATTAAACAAATACGGACAATAGCATACCCAGTCTGCATGGAAAAAACGCCCTGCCCAAAGTACAGATATCTGTTCCATTGAGAGTTTCAACTGGGCTGCCAACATCTAATAAATCTCTCATACATCTTAGTTTTCTCATTACCTCTGTAACCTGCTAATTAGCAGTAGCAATATAGGTACATTTAACTGTAGATGATGAAATTCTTAGTGATAAAATTCAGTGCTGCTAAAATATCATCCTGTCTGGTCACGGGACAGTCTCCATGATGTGAACGATAAGCTACATCTAACCCCATCCATGATGGATTAATTGAAGTGATTTTTTTCAAGTCATATTATCACTGAGAAATTTATTCTGGCTTCAGAAATGTTCAGAAATGTCTCAGTTAAAAACCCACAAACCCATCTGGGCACTCTTTTTGTACCTAAGTTGCAGTATGTGTCAGGCTACCTAGAAACACTCCAGTGTTCTAGATTTGCACCTTCTCCGACCAGGCAAACAGATCACCCAGCAGGTTAACTCGTCCAGTTGCTCAACTGTTAAGCATCAAAATGCTTAGCACGTTTGGTGTTCTCCCCCAAGTTACCAAAAAGCTGATCACATTGCCTGATGTGGAAAAAAAATATTTCCTATCAATTTTACATTATTTCATGAAGTCAAAATTAAAGGTAGTTGTGAAACACAAGTTTCCTAATCTCATAACATATAAACCGTAATCGTAACATTCTTTTTCCATCCGCTTTGTAATCTCTTCTTATTGACTGCTCTTAGTTTGAGCACTAAAGACTATATTTTCAAAGAAGTCACAGTTTAATATCTTAATATATAACAGGTACTCTGCTAGCTACACATCTCATCAAGCCACTTCTATTGGACCAAAGTTTCATTATTGAGCATTTACTATTGTTTGGGCAACAGTACTGTACTTCTCCCATGCCTGGCTTTACATTGACATAAGCTGCTTCACAGGAGTGAAAAAAAATAAAATAAGTAATTCACAAAACTTACTCAATTCAAGATTTTCCACAGTCCTCTGAACTTTTAAGCTCTCATGCAAAATTCTGACCTCACCTCAGATGGATTTTGCCTGAGAACAGACTGGATTTTCTCTAATACTTAAAAAACTGCTCTACTGCAAAAACAATTGATTGGATGCTGCTTGTGAAATCATTAATCTGACAAGTTCTATGATACTTTGAATAACTTATTTAATGGATTTTCTCTTCTTCGTTATTTATTTGGGATCAATGGCTTATGTGCAGAATGCACGTAAACACAAACAAGCCCAAATTATCTTATTGTCCAAACACGCATTTTTTGTTTTGGGTGTACACAGCCCCCATCTATTGTAACATATGATATACTGCCAGAATTTCAAGCCATTAGGTGGGTCACGTATCCCATGGCATTGTTCATCTGGGTAACAGATGTAGGACAAACACAACATCATACATCGTACATATCCTAAAGAAGGAAGAGTGAAACCAAGATGCATGGTAAGAAGCCTTTCTATTTAAACTACTTATGGCTGGACAGGAAAAAATACATGAGAAAAATCCTGAAATATCAACATTTAGTTGCGTTACGGACTGGAACAAACTGCAGACCTTCAATTTTTTTCCAAGACTAGAACATGTGCACATAACCCTTGTACATGCAGCCAAATTTCAAACACCCATTTCCTCAAGGCACTTCTCTGAGACACAGGAGACAAAAGCGCCTGTTGTGAGTGACAGCACTAACTGCTGGATTCTTGATTTTCCAGAACAGGAGAGTGTCTCACATTCTCTTACTTCAACTAGATATTCCATTCCGGATCTCAGAAGTTTTCTGAAAAATGTACAATATGTCCACAAGGGTTTTCTCTTCTAACAAAACAGCATTTTTAGACAAAGAATGTTTTACTTAAAAATTGTCAACCAGCACTCATTCATTCCTCTTACAAGCTTAGCTATATATTTGTATTTCAGAGAAGGAAAATAAAACCTTAAACCACAGATTTTTGTGATTCACTGAAATGTTGCATGGTGGAATGTATTTCATAGATCTGCATGCTCCTTTGCTCAAAACCAGTGCAATTTTCTGTGAAGACACTGCCTTTTCCAGCACTTAAAACCATGCTCTGGCAGTAGAGATTTTTCACCTCATAAAACAAGATGTTCTAATATTTGAAAATGCTTTGCTGAAGCAAAAATGAAGTCCCTTGTTCCATCTTAAAAGTTCCTTGCAAAAAAAACCCAAACCATACCCACCCCTCCCCATGCTAATATGGCCCTGAAACCAACTGTAAAATAGTTACTCTAAAATTTTATTTTTAAAATGAATATTTGATCTGATTTTGCTGAGTCTGAAAGCCACACAGAGTCATACAAAGATCTTTCAAAAGGAATTTTGTTTGTTTGCTTCCCTTCTGGAGTTCTTGGCAGTTTTATTAGAACAAATGAATTACTGCTTTAAGGAAGTAATTGTCAAAATCTCCTAACCTCTAACAAGAACTCAGTTTCATTTTCATCAAAATCAGCAGCAAACTGCCACAAATGGGAGTACATTGTGGGGGAAAAGAATCAGTAATTTTGAATTTATTATCAAGAAGAGAGGTGGACATTCATATTACTGACTTGTGCACAATAAACTGGACCACTAAATGAGAAGTTAGCTGTCCTCACTTAATCCACTGTCACACAAAGTGGCGTTATCCTTGGAACACAATTCAATGCATCTAGCTCTAAATCACCATCTTTTTCTATTTACTGTACAGGTAATTAAAAGCTGAGTATGTATTTGGAATGTAAGATGTGCCTACTATTACGGAATATGAGTGCTATTCAATTCCATCACGTAAAAGCACAGATGATAAAAAAAAAAAAGGAACTCCTTTCCCTTATTTTTAAGTACTAAAACAACTTTAGTCAAAAAAGCAAGAATATTTACAAACAATAATATGAACGAAGGCCTTCATGGAGAGTTTATCCTTGTACCTTAGAAACAATTTCTTACTGTATTCAGAAATTATCACAGCTTTTGTCTCATAAGTTGTTCTTTGTATTTGTCAGTTCTATTTTATACTGGAAGAAGTAAGTATATTTGCAAGATTTTACAAATGTGAGCGTGCACACACACACATGTATATAACAGAACTGACAGTCAAATCTTCACCAAATTTAAACCTGTATCAATGAAGATCTGTAAAATGATCAAAACATAGTTCATAGATAATAAAATTTCTGCACTACATCATCTGATTTTCAGCTTGTTAATAAACTAGTTCTTTGCACAACAACTGGACATAGGTGCTATGTTAATTAAATGCTCACAATCTATAGGTGACAAATGAGGTTTTCATCTTTGATTTTGGTCAACAAGTGGCCAGCTAACACCCAACAGTGTCATTTGGTTCTTCCTGTGGGCAGCTTATTTGCTTAATGCAAGCCACATGAGCCTAAATTTCTGTAGCAAAGCACACTTTCAGTGGACCTAATTAAACATTGTTTCTTTCTTCACCCTTTCATTGTCTTCCTCTGGGGAAACAGAATTTATCTTTTCTTGCTGTTACTCTTTAATAGCCCAATTCTTATTACATACTTAAATCAGGAATAATACAATTGGAGCTGATTCAGTTACGTAAGTGTAAAAACCCACTGAGAAAAAGGAACAGCAAACCCCTTTTTTTTCTATCCCGTCAGATGTGAACCAATATTCTTGTAATTCACAACATTACAGCTGTTAGCATGGAACACACAATAAGAAAAACTGCACAGCAGCTTAAGATACTGAAGTCTTTAAATAAGATCTAACATCAACAGCCACCACCAACATACAATTTTTTGATAATAGCACAGGACAGGCTTTAGTGGCAACTGCTTTCTATATGAAGCATTAGAAGGCAGCCCCTGTGATATCTATTACAGACGTGAGAGTTTACATCTCTGTTCCCATTACCTAGAGGGTCAACATCAGTTTTCCCAGCAATCTCTCTATGCATAAAGGTTTGGAGAAAGAATTGGAAGTGATCCATCAAGCATCTTGTAAAATACACTACACTATATACAAATCCCACAAAACATAAACCAGACACCTGTAGCTCTGCAACGGTACCAGTGACTACAGCTCAGCACATAGACAACAATTTCTGAGACATGGTAATTGTTGACTGTTCTGGGTGATGTGGCTACATCTTAAATGTGACATTGTACTTTGTGCCTTTACAGCACCTGAGCTAAAAAGAGATGTTACAGAGAGCTGCGATAAAGATTCACTATCAAACATTTAGGAATTTGAGGTTTGTTGGATGATAAATATTTACAAGAACAGTTTACAATGATTCAGATTTATATGTGTGCCAGATTTTTGTCCCATGTACTTTTGGGTTTTACTGAGGTAGAGTTCATCATCAGTAAAAGGTCAGACTCAGAGGAATCTGATTATAGTTTTAACTGCTCGATCCTTTGGGTGGGGGAGAACAGATTAATCCTTCCATCTTGTTTCTTATTTATTGAAGACTATATTTAGCTGTGATATTTAACAGTACAGTACAGTAACTTAATATGTAATAGAAGAACATGGCAGATTAGGAAAAGATGAGGGTATGTATTCGGTACTACATTTTAAATGGACAAATTAATTTTCAGAATTTTGACTAATTTTGCAAACCCCTTAGGCACATTCTTAAGTCTACGTGTACATCATACAGTCAAATATTTTGCTGAATCTGGTCTTGCATATGAAATTGAAACTAGGAGCAAATGAAAACCTTTCAGAAGAAAACAAAACCAGAAAACCCCAGTCTTTGCAATATACTTCATATTTGACCACTTCATATCCAAATTTTCAATAAACATGCCAAAGGGGAGCTAACTCTAAATCCAAGTATTCATACTTCTTCTTATTTTGCTATTTAATTTCAGATTTTAAAATTAAAGCTATCTTCAGTACATCAACCTTTTCCTGGGTCCTGATTAAACTACAAGGGTACTAAACACAAATTACAGGGTACATGGAATCTGATCAATTATTACTGGACTATGCATCTAGGTAACAAGAATTCTTTCCAAGACATCAAGATCAGACAATATTTTAAGGTGTTATTAATTGTTTTACCATTTACTTCCCAGCTGGATTCAGACTTTCAGTACACCACACATGATCGGCAAAGACATTCTACATAGTTATCCTGTGATTTTCAAAAGCATCTATAATACTTAGGAGCTTGAATCTTTGATTTCCAAACAAATTTCCGGTATGTTCACATCACACAAAGGGTACATACACTTCCAAGACTCTGCACTTGTGACAGAGCACTAGCACCCCAACCAGAAATGGTATTACTGAATCGCAGAGATGGCAGAGATGTGATGCAATCAGAAATGGGGCAGGAAGGCAGGGCTTATTGGAGTTTTGCTACACCTCAGTTATATTATTGATGGCTGCCAAATAATATATCTGCAGAAGTGTGCTGCACTATGTTCCTGTGTCAGGCTGGCATCTCTACCATTCATACCAGCACCTGATACAGACTTGTCTTTTAAACTTCTTAGTTCACAGCTTTTGAAAACGTTATCCCAAGCTAGAGATGTGCACAGCTCACTGCATACAGTGGTGATAATTACACATGCAATTTGAGAACTTTTCCCACATTTGTGCCTGTTAAAAATCTTTAAAAGTATCACAGTAAGATAGTCATTTGACAAAGAAGTGAAACAACAAGCAGTGCAGAATATATACTTCTGGATTAAATATGCCTGTCTATATTGACAAAAGTTTTACTTCTGCTACAATGCAAAGTTAAAAGAAGCTATCTTAATACAAGATCATTCAGACCTATCTGATATAAATTATCCTGCTGGCAGCAGATACTCCATGTATAAAGGTGGTTTGTGTTTTTTTTAAGAACCCTAGACACATATTAGTTCTGGTTGTCATGCAGACCTGCTCTTCAAGAGGTTACTGTGACCCATTCATATTGATCTACATGCAGATAGGAGTGAAATGTTGACATTTTGTAAGCGCTTTTATGTTTTCACAGACAATATTTTTCATAGGAATGAGAATAAATTGGTTTGGTTAAATTTCCTCCTATTTTATCAGTTACAAAAGAGAGATTAATCCCTGCTGGAAGGGCTTTCTTTATAAATATGGAGAGTTTGTGATTTAATTCTTTAGCAAAAACACTCAATAGTTATTCATATGTGGTATGTTTACTGCTGAGAAAAAGCAATTGATTTTTAAAGAGGCTAAACATGCAAATTTAAGGTCAAAATGCATATAAGACTGTTCTTTCATAATTCTGACTACACACGCAGCTGGCACAACCGTGCTCCTATTCCATATCTACTGCAGGTACTTACTAATGTCCATACTTGCACATGGCAGACAATACAGCAATATTCAGCTTCCTAATGCACTTGCAAACCATTTCCATGGACATTTACAGATGCATTTGGATGTCCAAAGTAGCAGCTCAAAAATGTTTAAAATGTAAAAATAGCATATTAAAACAATTGTGGACTATCACTTATCATTACTGGTATAAAAACATATGTAATCCTTTAAGGTTAATTCTTCCACTCATTTTGGCATTGGGAAAAAACCTCATCTGAAGATGTCTTCGAAAGAATAGAGCTACAAAGCAGAACTAGAAATTAAGACATAGGTTTGTCACTAGGAGAAAATATCTAATAATGAAGCTACTAAAGCACTGGAATAGAATGTCTGAGAATATTAGAGAGTCTTCATCCATTTAGGTTTATTTAGGTTCATCTGAATCCTTTCACTCCCTGCTCCAACACATTCTGTGCCCATAGTATTCTTCTCCTCAGCAGATTTCTCAGTGGTGCTCACATTAATGGGGAGAAAGAGATATCCCCATATATTCTAATGGAAGATCAACACTGTAAGGTGCTGAGCTGGGAATGGAAGATGTGTCTGGGAGAAGGCAATGAGAAGCAAGAGTGGAAATTCATTGATTAGCCCTACCTTTATCTCAAGCTCTTTGATACATCTGCACCCGGTTCCCAGCAACTCTGGCAGTATATTATCCTCCCTTCCACTTCCAATATATTCTGTATATCTGAGTTTGAGAATCTCATAGACAAACATTTAGCAGAAACATCCCTGTAGCTGATCCCTAATTTTACCTCTCAAGATCTGTCCCAAACAAGCTTTAATACTATTCATGAAATACAAAGCCAAACTGTGGCTAGTCAGTTTGTGTAGAATATACTGGAAAATTCACAAGCTGCAAGTTTTGCCCCAACCCTAATTTTCAGCGGATACGTGAAGAAGCAGAATGTGGGCAACACACTGTCATAATTCTGCAATAAAAATGACATACGGATTATTTACACTCCTAAATAAGAACAGAAGCAGATCTGTCTGCTGCTACACAGACCACAGGCAGAATATATAGCAATGTTTTAATTTTATAACTGTGCTTCAATTTCTCTCTCTTATGTACTCGAAATAAAACTCAAATGCCAGATTAGAATTCCCCCTTGAATCCCTGCTCTATCCACTGAACACTTCAAGAAAGTGCATTTCTTTGTGCAACTCTATACAATTCACATAACAGGGAAGAAGCAGGGACTTGCATCTTGCCCTTTTTTCTTAATCACAGAGCAGATAACACATAACAAGAGTGACATGGATGCATTATAAAAGATGATGCCAAACAATTTACACTCTGCACTGGTATTACAGAGTTGGGAGTAGTTACATCTCAAGGCATTATCATTCTTGGAGCTTCCTTTGGAACAGAGCAACTCTGAAAAATGGTGGTGACTGGTCGTTAAACAGCAAACTATTCCAAGAGTATTAGCCCTTGTAGCTTTTATAAGCCATTGCATTCAATAAATAAGGTGTTAATAGACTGAAAGAGAATTTTACAGATGAAATAACAACATTTCCATTTAAATACAGGGTTAAGTTAGCTTGATCGTTGGGCTGAGAATGCATGATTCAGATGGAGAGGGTGGAGGCACAGAGTGGATAACTAACCTCTCATCTCAGATCTGGGTGAAAGCAACACCAACGTACTTCTCAGATGGCAAGACAGGGGGAAGTTCACAAAGTATTCCCAATATACTACAGATTTTGTCGTGTCTGGACCAGCATAACTGCACACTGTGAGGGTTCACAGGATTTCAGGCACTTTGGCGTACTGCAGTCAGCAAAGCTTTTCCTTTTCACTTTTAATATTTTAAAACATTAACAAAGACCTAAAAATTCAGTTTCTATTTTTCACACTTCAGAAAGCACTTTGTGGAATCAGACAACTAGCATACAGCAATGACAAAGCTGTTCTCTAAATTATATTACTATTATTTCATCTACCTGTTGGGGTCAGATAGAATACTGGCCCCTGGGTACATGCCAGCAGCTCTCCATCACCACAATCATGTATTGTGCAATTTCATTGTCTTTTGAGAAAACAGTGCATACTTCCAAGAGGATTTCAGAAGAGTTAATGTAGGTTAAAACATTCCCTCCCCAATCCCACCACTCTGTCCATTCTCCACCCCAACACCTCCTCCTGCACACGCACAATTTCTCGCTTCTGTTTATTTTTGGTTTTAAACACTCTCAGCAAAAATTGACTTTGGCTGCTCTTCCTGAACTCTGAAGTTTTTGAGTAGATAAGAGTCAGATAATAAGTTAGAAGAAAGTTTCATAGGTCCCTTTTCTCCTGGCAGGTAGTCACCAAGGCCAACCCTGCACTGAGGTTTCTTTCCCTTGCAGCAGTATTTTTCTGGGTTGTCTTCTTATCAAACTAGGATAGATTTGAAATTTTTACTCTATCTGACTTGGAAAACATATTTCAGCTGAAAGATACTTGTTTATATGCAGTGCCAGGGAAATACAATGTGTAAATCTACCTACTGTCATCCCAAACGTGGTCTTAGTTTCTCAAGCAGTTTTACTGAGCCCTTCTTGGACTAAGCGAAAAGGAGTTGTTCTGACCTCCCCTTCCTTTATGGGAAGTAAATGAAGAGCAATAAAATTCGCACACTACAAAAGAAATAAGATATGCCTCCAGCAATAACTGGTCTTTAGAGGACAATATGAAAACCATCACATTTGTTTCAATGAAATACTGGTTAAAATGGATGTAGTCTTATTTTCCTGTCAGTATTTTTTCCACTTGGAGGCTTACCTGAAACTAAAAGGCTCTTATTGTACTCATAGATAAAAAGAATTTCAGGGCACTCTTCCACATAAGGCATTTTCTGCCACTACAGTGATCTTACTTGGGGGGGTGCGTGTGCCATTAAATACTAAGCTCAACATTGAGCTGTGCTGAGAACTCTTTATCTATGCTCGTCAGGCCCCGTAAGTCGTCTGTGTGCCACTAGGTGATGGCATATAGAAGTAACTCCAAACAGAACCATTTGAAATATGACCTTATCTTAATTTAAAACACAGCTTACTGTGGATCACTGAAATTGTAAATTTAGTTTCAGTGTCTCAAGATGAAGTCTTTAGTGGCAATACAGGCTTACGGTATTGATATTTGTCTTCTCTAATCTTCCTGCCCCAGCATCAATGTATTCTGTTGTTCTAGAAAAATTGTTTGTGTAGCCATGTGGTTCACTACACTGGAGACCTGATCTTGCTTAAAACTAACCCAGAAGAAAACCAAGTATTTTTTTCTTTTAAGTACATATGTTCCCAGCTCCATTTCCAAATGCAGCTGATTAAATACTTGGCCTGGCACAACTGAAGGGGTGGTATGCCACAGAAACCAGCAGCAGGTGGCAAAGGAGGTGAGGCTAGATCAATACTGCTGCCAAACACTTTGCCTTTGGATACATAGCCTCAAGTCCAGTCAGTAGTTCATATATATGATTCACTTAGCTTCAAATGAAGTGTACTGGCAGCAATGAACTCCGAACAGACTGCAAAAACCCTACAGGAAACTCAGGTAAATTTACAACTGCCTTGCTTGCAGTGAATGCCATGCTATGGTCACAGTGATACCACTGACATAACTGTCTCAATAGTACACTAACAGTGAATCAATAACTCAACTTTAATGCTTCCTTGCATATGTAAAAACAGCAGCCACAACTTTGAATGAACTGCAGACATTCCCTTAAACACCTGTGTCTTCAACTTGAGGGGAAAAATATTTATGCTGGCAAGACCACAGGTCCGCAGACTTAAACACTCACCCATTCTGTAGCCCTGGGATACACAGGTGAAGGTGATTCCAAACTCAGGTATGCCGTATCTGCTGTAAGGAAAAAAGTATTATTTAACAAAAGGGTTGCTGAAAACATTCACTTATTAATATAAAACATTGCATAAAGCATAAAACAGCAAGAGAAAGCCTTGGTGTAAAATACCTTATACTCACAAAACATCCATAACGTCTTTTGTGACAGCAGAGAGCACACAGTACCTGAGTCCTATATGACAGAATCAACTGCACTTGGAAATCTTCATTCAGAAAACTAATCAATCTGGCAAGATTTCAGCATAGACTTCCTAAAATCTAATGCTGCGAAACTAAAGCCAGTAAGTGTAACTTTAGCTTATTAAAATCACGTTAGCCATAAAAAAGTCTTTCCAGAAACTGTTTCCCTAGTAGTTGCTGTTTGACCTAAAATTCTTATGAGGAGTAAAATAATCCAGAGCTGTGATTACTATGAGCAGTAAGGACTACAGTGCCATCCAATGGTAAGATGATCTGCAGCAGCTATGCCTTCTTTACAAATGTCCATCTCCAGCTGCTTCTGCCACAGCATGACATTAACCTTTAACACACTCTGCCAAACTCATGAAGGCTGAAAAATATCAGAAGCAGCAAAAGGTGCATGTGCTCAGACATACGTTTTTCACTTCTCCCATAGTCACACCATCACTGATGGTTTAAACTTCAACATATAGCTAATAGGTAGATATATCCCTTCTTTTCTTCTCACACAGAATTACGACAGATTATTTCTTAAGGCTAGTTGTGTGTAAACTGATATACTTTGCCAGAAAAAGTTCTTCTCTCTTTTAACAGAGGCAGTAAGCAGAATTTTTGGTATCCTGGTCCATATTTGCAACTTTTTTTATCAAATTGCTTTGAACTATGGAGAATGAGGAGAGGATATGAAACGTATGTTTGAGTTTGGATAAGCACCTTCCTTTTTAAGCAGTGGAATAAGTAACAAGTTCCAACCCTTTCTTTCGGATTCTCATTTTCTTTTCAAGTGCCAGGTTCTAATGGACAATTTACCAACTAAAAACCCTGAATCAGAGTATACTGGGATGAAAATGCAATGTGCCTCAGGTTAGATAGCTTGGAATTTTTTTGGGGAAGGACTGCCTTCCTCTCTAAAGTGCAAAAAGGGTTGTGTCCTGAGATCACAGAATGTTTTCAGTTACCTAATCCTCCGTTATTATAAAGATCTAAGGCACTATTTATGCTTTTAATCTCTTCTGTTGTTTTCCTGCAAGGCTTTTCAGATTTTGCAACTTTTGAGTATTTTGTAAGGTAGATCGTAAATTCCATATAGGCTGTCAGGAAATGTTTTGCTGCTCTGGACCTGTGTGGAGAATGCAATTTGAGGCTGAGTATCTATTAAATGTTTGCACACATATGTAGGGCACAGGTCTCTATGATCCACGTGGCCCTTTCCAGCCCATATTCTTGACTGGAATATACTTAAGACTTTCGATTCTACTGGGACAGGCATCCAGAAGCACGGAGCCTGCCAAATCCAATTCAGCATTAGGTAAACAGGTACTGTCCCCTTTGGCTTCAACTGAAATTATAAATCCAGAGATTAATTTATTCTCTCTACATTGTCCTGAAAACAGACCTTCTCATAAAAATACCAATCCAGTAATTCCCATTACCTATTCTATACCAATCATCACTAGATTGTATTATAAGATTTTTAATTTGTACTGCTTCCTATCAAGAAGGAAATAGTTCAGAAGTCACTGGAAAAACTCTTTCAAAACAAGCCAGGCTACGCAAGGGTTAATTTTCCCTGCAGAAGCATTTTAGACTGAAATATTTTGCCAGTGGAAAAGTTCATCTTCACAACAGGGAATGGAAAGGAACAGTGTAAAAAGTTAAATTACTTGACTCTTAATAACCCTCCATCAACACTTATAGCAAAGTTTTCAAAAATACACTAACAGTTTTAAGACCCTATACGGAAAGTAATGAACATAAAATAGAACTTTGATTATAACTTGATTAAATGGGTCAAAGATGATCTTTTTATCCTGCTTTCGTGCAGAGTCTAATTTAGCAAGGGACAGTCTATGCATGAGACCATCTATGCATAAAACCCTACAGCATTGCTGCAACAATAATTTTGTGCTTTTATATTTTTCATAAAATGAAAAAATATTATCATAGTTTCCATAGAGAAGACAGCAATTGCTCTAGTACTTGTTTCGGAGCCGAGAAATAAGTAGTCATGGTGTGCAGCAGTGCTGCAGCTTTCCTCAAGTGCATCTGCCCACAGTTTAGATGCCACATCTACTCAGATTTTAAATTTCAGCCTCATCCTCAGAGAATCAGAGGCACTGCAATGAGTAATACAGGATATTGATATTGTAGAATCATCGAATGGTTTGGGCTGGAAGGGACCTTACACATCATCTCGTTCCAGCCCCCCTGCCATGGGCAGGGACCCCTTCCACCAGACCAGTTTGCTCAAAGCCCCATTCAGCCTGGCCTTGAACACTGCCATGGAGGGGGCAGCCACAGCTTCTCTGGGCAACCTGTGCCAGCACCTCACCACCGTCATAATGAAGAATTTCTTCCTTATCTCTAATCTAAATCTACCCTCTTCAAGTTTAAAGTCATTGTGCCTTGTCCTACCACTCCATGCCCTTGTCAAAAATCCTTCTCCAGCTTTCCTGTAGGCCCCTTCAGGCACTGGAAAGCCACAGTCAGGTCTCCCTGGAGCCGCCTCTTCTCCAGACTGAACAGCCCAAATCCTCTCAGCCTTTTCTCATAGCAGAGGTTCTCCAGCCCTCAGATCATTGTTGTGGCCTCCTCTGGCCCCACTCCAACAGATCTATGTCTTTGCTGTGCTGAGGGCTCCAGAGCTGGACGCAGGATGCCTGGTGGGGTCTCACCAGAGCGGAGCAGAGGGGCAGAATCCCCTCCCTCACCCTGCTGGAGATGCAGCCCAGGGTATGGTTGGCCTGGGCTGTGAGTGCACATTGCTGGGTCATCTTGAGTTTCTGGTCAACCAGCACCCCCAATTTCTTCTCCTCAGGGCAGCCCTCAATCCATTCTCCGCCCAGCCTGTATTTGTGCTTGGGATTGCCCTGACTCACGTGCAGACGTTGCACTTGACCTTGTTGAACTTAATAAGGTTTGCAGAGGCCCACCTCTCAAGCTTGTCAAGGTCCCTCTGGATGCCATCCCTTCCCTCCAGCATGTTTACCGCATCACACAGTAATAATATAATAGCAATGGTAATAATGTAATAATATAATTACCATTACAGAAAACAGTTCATTTCAAAGAGAAAGATATTTGTTTCATTACATGAGTAGCTCTGTTCCTACCCAATTGTCTACTGATGGAGTAAACAATTTACATATTTCCTTAAACAATTTACTTATTTTCTTAACTTCGTACTGTATTAACTATGGAAAAGAGTGACACCAAGCGGTTACTTTTAATGGTGCTTGTATTTCTTGTTTCTACAGGTAATCTTCTCTCTCAGTAGCCTCTTTATTAGAGACCATTTGGGGCTCAGTTAAAATACTAAGGTTTGAGAAGTGGTCAGAGTCACGCAATGAGTTAGGCTGAGGTAAGCGGCTCCTGAGCTCCATGTCAATGTGTGAGTCACGTTACAACATGTTGAAGTTCTCCCTCCAAAACTCACGATGAGGCTGGCCCATGGTTACAATGCACAAACACCCTTGATGACAAATTTAGCACAAATGCGTGCCATACAAGCTACAAACAGTGACCTTCCTCAGCTCTGGAAACAGAGGCCCAAGAAGTGGCAGGCAAAGCACTTCAGCCGGAAGATGGCGCCATCCAAACCGTCAACACCGGCATGCCGTCACTTCCTGACCCACACTGTGAGGAGGTGACTCTTGCTCCTCAGAAAATCGGCGTTGCTTTTAAATTCAGCCTTGATCTTTAATGTGCCATCAGAAATGTATTTTTTCTATTTTCATCTCCTTTTCATCACTATTACCTATCCTCATTTTCCACTCTGTGGCTTCTTTTGTTCCCGGTCCAGCTCAATTCCTGTGTCAAGTTGGTCCCAACCATCACATAGAACTGTCTGGTTCTGGTCAGGTTCCCCATGAGGTCTTTGCACCAGCTAAAGCGAAACCAACCCCTGATGGCTGCTACTGTTCTCTAGCTGATTGGGCAATGAAGGGTCTAGCAAACCAGGCCACTTCCATGTAGGCTCTCTTTCCCAGCCCTCCATGAAGGTGCTGATTCTCTCTGTCGGATTGGGTATCTGATGCATGTGAACCCATGCACCATCATTCTCCATAGCTGTGCTCTTCTCCTTCCACTGAGGACTTTTATTTTGCATTGCACTACATCCACCACCTAAGATCACAGAATCATAGAATGGTAAGGGTTGGAAGGGACCTTGAACATCATCTGGTTCCAACCCCCCTGCCATGAGCAGGGACATCTTCCACTAGACCAGGTTGCTCAGAGCTCCATCCAACATTGCAGCAGAACTTCAGTGATTCTGTAGCACACAGGGCTTAAGGCCATCTCTCATAATCTCAATCCTGAAGTGCTTTGGAGCAAGGATTTTTGATATCTGTATATCAGATGAAATTTTCTGTTGCACACAGACAAACTGTAGTTTGGTTTCTCACACTCTTGTACTCCCCACTATCCTCAGTTCATCTCCTCTTTAGCACAAATTCCAGCCTCTAGAGTATCATCTGTTCTCATTAGGAGACAAGGTGAACTTTGCATAGATTTGAATTTACAGGAGGGATTACTCTGCAGTGATGCCACTGCTCCTAACATGTTTCAGAAAGCAGCTGTCCTCATTAAAAAGATATCAAGCATTCTCCCCAACAGATTCAATGTTGAGCTGTAATAATTAAGTCTTTCTTCCCTATAGATTAACACATTTGCGTGTGAATATTTTAATGTCTCTTTGTCTAGCTATGAATGAACACAGAAAGAACAAGCCAAGATCAGGAATCATTTTTCTGGAGTACTGCAGATCCAAGATGGCTACATATATCTAGATGTCTCACAGGACATACAGATACGTATCTATTAAAACCTTTCATACTCACATTCTCATCCCTTGATTTGAAGGAGCTGTTCGGAAATAACTTGAAGCATCTTTGCTTCTAAATACAAAGGGTGTTAGTCACTGCAGAAACAGATAGATACTCATCTTGCTTCCTGGTCTTTCCGAAAGAGCAAAATTTTAATTAGTTCCCATATGACTTTGACATCACAGGGAGCTTCACTGTCCATTGAGCCAGATAATTTCTGGATCCTCCATGCTTTTATTGTTGGGGACTTCTTTTGTACTGCAGGATAAGGACACCAGCAGGAATTCCAGAAGAAATACTACTCTCCCCACCATCCTACCCTGTACAGTTTTCTAGGCATTTAGCACCAACCAACTATGAAAACACTTCTGAGTTGTTTGGGTTTTTTTTTTACCTGAGATTCATTGATTAATTCAACTTTTCTATTGGCCCTCTCTGTGGTAGGATTTTTGGTAAGAGTTTATTTCAGTATCCTCTTACCAGCAAATACTTGTTCTTTTATCTTGGCATAAAAAGACAGGCATCAGGAAAGCCAGATACAAGAAAAGGATTCCCTTGACTTGAGCAGGATAGAGAGGATACGGGGGTCCGAGCCAGACTGAAGCTCAACACACTGTCTGAGTCACAATAGCCAAGTCATTTCATTGCATCTTCCCTGATATTGTGAATGGTTTCTGACACCAGTATCCTATTACAGTGTCCCTATGCAGTGCCCAGTACAATGTGAATCCTTCGCTAGGTTACAAGGTCTCTTTGGTCACCAGCCTAAAACTTTGAGTCTAAGAGTCTCTACCTGACCTCTTAGCATGCACAAAAATTCCCTCAGTTTCGACACAATTGCATAAATCAGGATTTTTCTTTAGTCTAAACCCCCAGCTCACAAATAGGTTCTTCGCACTTAACATTCCTTGAGAAACCTGGTCCTGAAAACATACGCAAAGCACCAGTAGACCACATTCTGAAAACAAAGCAAGCAACTGTGGATGGGAATTGCCTTTCAACTAATATCTCGGTGGTTAGGTCTCTTACTACACCGGGATGTGGCAGACCTGGCTTCAACTCTTGCCTGCACCTGAGGGAAACACATCTTTCACATCTCAGCAGAGCCCTAACCATGAGGTCATGGAGTCTGGTGTGGAGACCTTTCAGCCTCCCTTATGTATGTGAAACCGTTTTGCACTGACATTCACCACTGGCAGAACTAGAATCTGACTGTCTTTTCTGATGAGTCCCCTAAGACTTGGGCTATAGTAATTTTGTCCTTACTGAACCCATGTTCATTACAATATTTCCTTCCTTCCTTTCTTTCCTTCCTTTCTTTCCTTCCTTTCTTTCCTTCCTCCCTTCCTCCCCTCCTGTTAAAAAAGTGATCTGGCTTGTGCATCTCACTCCCAAAGGTGGCTCAGATCTGTGAATTCAGAGATACATACTTTCCCCAACCCCAGATTTAGATGCCTAAGCCTCTTAGAAGTATATGAATAAAAATATTTAATAATTTCCTATTTCTGCTACTTCCTATTGTAGTCTCTCATCCTGAATCTCCACTAAGCATACTATCTTTTCTAAGTTCCGCTCTTAACCTCTTACCTCTTTAAGGAGCTTTAAAGTTAGGTGAGCCTGAATATTAATTTGTGTATGTAATCTTAGTATAAAAAAATCACAAGCTAAGGTATATTTTTACCAAAGAAATCATACCAAGTTAGAATATACCAGGGTTGATCCTGATCTTGCATACAGTAATATAAATTAAGAGTAATTTTATCACATTTAAACTGATACTAACATCAGAACAAAATCAGGAACAAAACAGCCTATTTACATCATATGGCAATGTCCAGCTGCACTGGATTTTACTCATTAACTTACAGGTACTTCAAAGTAACCAAGGTGTAATGTGAATCATTAAAGCCTTGTGTGATGTTGTAATATTAGTGAGAGGAAAACCAAGACAGAACTGAACTTCTCACAGTAACAATACTGAATGCTTAACTACAACAGAATAGAAAATCAGAACAAGGAACGGCCAAGATGTAACACCAAAGGGACACACTAGAGGATCCAAGTCTGAGCTCTGTTTCACACAAGATAATATTTCTGCTAAATAGATACAATATGTACAGTGCAATAGCATTAAGTGTGCTGAATGTGAAAGACAAGTTTCCAAGTCGTACACTGGAGATGCAGCCTGCTAGAAGTGGCTTAATGTAACTATAAAGTTGTATCCAAAAATCAAACAGTGAAGGAACAACATGTATCATATTCACAGACATTTTAATGGATATTTATGACATTGCCTGTTTTATACTAGGTCATCTCAAACTGCTGAATATTGGTAGTAGAAAGGCAAATTAAAGACTTCAACATGATTAGATGGAATAAGTAATTTTATGGGTTTTAAATGAAATAGCGTTAGTTTCATTGTTCTGCTAATGTTCATTTTTAAACTCAAGGCCAGGCTGTTTCACATTGTTCTGTGGGTAGCTAGAGCCTAGTGTACATTAGAGGACAAATGAAAATTACTACAACCCCCTACAACTGTTACATAGAAAAAGGTGGGGTGCTCTCCCCTACTCAGAAGGAGGAATTTCAGAATTCTCACCTTCAGGATGCACTTGATGGTTCCGGATAAGGTGGTCTATGTGCCCTTTACATTGCTGTAGCACTACAAGGTGCCAAAGAGATGAAGCTTCTTATTTAGCATAAACTGGTATCTAACTGCATATTGTAAGGGTCTCAGTTTTTTAGCTATGGATGTCATTCCATGCACTATTGCTGAAATTGTACATAAAAATAAAGCCAAAAGAATTCAATAGCATATGCACCAATTAGCTGTGCTTTTCTAAAATAGGAGTCACAATGTGTATCACTGCTGCAAATTGCTTCTTACTTCTTTTATATAGGCACATATAGGTAAAAGCAAGTATTTATAATGTTGTCTATCCCCTCCAAAATTTCCAGTTATTTAATAAAATCATCCATTGAACCAGACTGACACATTTTAAAATGTTACTGGCCACACATATTGCAACAATAACAGACAGAGATTTATGAAAAAATGTAAGATACACTCTTTTCTAGGTTACTCTGTGAAATTTTCAGCTGAACATCAATTTGTTCAGGGCAATATATGACTTTTTATCATTCACAACTATTTCTGTGACAAGAGTACACACAGCAGAATATATTGCTGATTAATCAATGACTAAAGAACCTGTACTGATTTTATTTATTACGCCCATTCAGGTGACATAAGCATAAAACAGTGTGTGCTACCTTTCTTTATAAAACTCTGATGCACTGCAGTTAATTCAGTTGCATTTAGCTGTAGCATCACAAGCTTTGACCTCTTCTAGGTAGGATCAGGTTTATGCCTGCATGGAAAATGGCATTCCACAGGAACTGCTCTTTGGTGACATTATAAAGACACATCTCTCAGTATGGAATCACTGAAACACAGAAAAGACTCCCCACATTCCTTCATAATTCATGACCTTGAAATAATAGGGAAAGGGGGAAGCAGCAAAGTTGTTAAATTTGTCTTTCTGTCCCCAGGTCCAGTAGGTTAAAAATTCACCACCTGGGATCAAGATAAGGATACTGTCTCAGAGCAGCCAGACTGAGAGAGAAGATGCAGTCCCCCATTCATTGCTTTTAGTAATACAGAAGCAGGTCTCAGTAGGTGGAAACCCTTTGCATCATGGCACTAATACTGTGTCTGCCTAGTTCCAAAACTGAAGTCAACAGAAAGCACATGCAGTAAGAAAGGCAAAAAAACTTAATACCATTTGCTAATGCCTCTATGCTACATGCAGCAGCTGACCAGAGAATAATGTTTCGTTGCTAACCTAGGTTAAGTCGTGTATCCCATTAAGACACTTTCCACGGCTTGCCTTTACTGTTGGCGTTACTATTAACCCTCCCCACAAAATTCTGGGCCACTCAGCTCACATCTCTGACTAGTGCTCTCAGAGAGCATCCATTTGCACTTAAGTAGCCTAATAAGCAAGTCTTTAACAGGGTGGCATTCTGGGGCTGAATGCTGAATTGGACCCTCTTCCAAAGACTGCACGGTAGAATAATTAGGAAAAGCTTCCTCTAGCCGGAACAGCTAAGTGGTGCAAGGGCTGCAGCTAAGCTGTGAAATACTTCTGTCTTCAGCGACATTGTTACATCTTGCCTGTTGCGAACTCTACCACTCCTGCTGCCTTCAATCCATGCTGTGCTTACGGTATTTATCACCACATTCACTCACGAAAAATGTTGATCCTACAGACCGACTCTCATGACCTTATTTTGGGTCAGCGTTCATGCTGCAGAGATACCAGGCACCCCAAGCCAGCACCAGCTCTCAGTAATATGCTCTAAAAGCCTGAGAAACAGTAATCTAACAAACAGAAGCTGGCTGACATGAGGAGTAAAATTCCACACTTTGGAAAAAAAGCATGCTCTAGCATTATACACGAGATAACGACGTCCATATGTTTGGAACGTCTGCTCTTGAAGCTCAGGAAGAAAGACGTTGGCTCTCTAATATGAGATACGTACACTAAAACTCCATTCTGCATTGCCTGATGAGAAGGGTGGGACAGAACAACAAATGTTTAACCTCCTGGGACAGGACTACAGCACCTCGATAGCAATGGGCATTTCACTGCAGTGACCCAAGAGCCAAGGACAGACGACCAGGCTCCATTCGGAGCTAGTCACATCCCACATTCCTTTAAACCAAAGGGGCAACTACAGAAGTGCATTTCATTCTGCAGACTGTGTAAGAGCGAAAAAGAAACTCTTCCATCTTCTGACTACAGTGAGAGAGAATACCGCTGTCGGGCCCGTCACTGAGGCGAGCACGAGCACGCACACCCCAGCACCGGGCACTGCCAGACCAGGCACCCGCTGCCAGGCCACCGGCCGCCTCGCAGCCCTTCCTCTGCAACCGGATGGCCGCACGAGCATTTTTTAAAATTTCTGACCCTCTTTCCACAGACGAAGACCTTTATAACGTGATTCAAGCACTCCCTGACGGCGGCGAATCCAGAAGACCCCAGCCCGGGCCCCGAAGAGCTACAACCAACGGCTCCGCCTGCCACTTCTTCAGCCAGACCCCGTCGCCGAGCCCAAGGCGGGACTCCCCGCTGCCACCTCCAGCCTGCGGCCCGTCAGCCCGGCCGGGGCCGCCCTACCTGTCAGCGCGGCCGCGGGGCGGGACGGCCGGGCCGGCGGCG
>Ga0065711_1029546_pt1 | contig 35754 bp, 29 predicted proteins | sample Hoacrofraction12_FD_59098 | JGI IMG/M metagenome (GOLD analysis project Ga0065711, IMG submission 59098) | Hoatzin crop microbial communities from Cojedes, Venezuela - Epithelial fraction 12 v2 (version 2) | ecosystem: Host-associated > Birds > Digestive system > Esophagus > Crop | place...
CCGCCTGGACAAGGTCCTGTGCAGCCTGCTGTAGGCGACCCTGCTTCGGCAGGGGGGTTGGACTAGATGACCCACAGAGGTCCCTTCCAACCCCTGCCATTCTGTGATTCTGCAGGAGGGACTCTGCAGCCTGCAGACAGAGTGCTGGGTCCCTTGCTGAGGAGCAGGGAGCCCTATGGTCCTTTTATTGTGGATCAGGAGGTAAAAGTTGGCTGGAGCCTGCCTCCGTCTCCTGCAAATCCTGCTCTGGTGGGAGCCTTCACACACTGTTGGGAAGGTGCTGGGAGTGCTAGTGGTGGCAGCACAGGGATCCGCAGCTGGAGGTTTGGGGTGCTGCATCCACAGAGCCCGAAATGAGCCACAGAGCCTCCACCTCTGTGGCCAGCCCAGCAATCTGGTGGGGCGGGTGGACACTATGTCCCTGTCCCCCTCTGAAAGTGGCACCGGGCACAGCTCTCAGGACAGCGCTATGAAATGCCCCTCAGCTGATGTTTGCCAAGTGCTTTCCAGTCTTCACATGCGAAGGGATAAATGAGAATAAAATATATTATTATTGTCATCATCACTATGTTTAGTATCATTCTGCTACCAGAGCAGATGGAAAACTTCTCCTCTGTGCATCCCAGCTAAGAAATAATGGGATTTATGTGTTGTGTTTAGATTCTAATGTTATCTAATCCATTTCTCTGCTGAAATCTCAGGGTAAATCAACTGTCTTGTTGATTTTCTTCTCATTTATATCCGTTTAAAAGTATTGAGCTATGCTACTTGTGGTAATGTAAGCAAAAAAATAATAAGGCTGTGTTTTCCCTGACTACAGTCAGAAATGACCAGGTCTGCTGTTGCTGTAAGGCACTGGGGTTTATGTGCAGATAACTCTGCCTACAGTCAGACTATGGCTCCTCCGTCCTTCTCCTCACAGACGTAACAGATGCTTCATGTTCACACTGGGGTTTAGTCTGCTCATTGCAACACATTTGATGGGGTGAGTGTTGGGTATAAAATAATAACATCCATGGGATGTTGATGTCCACACTTCAAAAGGATGTTGATGTTCGTATGTCAAAACATGATCTTGCAGGACATCTCTGCTTTTTGTTACTGACCATCAGTCTAATCTGCAAAATCCCCACTTCCATGAGCTCCACCTGCTCTGGAAATCACAGCATCTAGCTGTCAACCCGTGGTTCCTGCTCACCCCTTGGCCAAGGAGTACTTTAGTCTGCATACCTGTGAGAGCTTGTGGGGTGGTGGAGTTGGGTATCGTAGCTGCATCCTGGGGGATTGAACTGATATCCGGCTCCGGTGTGCTTCGCGGCGGAGAGATCGCTAAGGGAGTCATCAGGACACGAGACTTCAGCTGGAAAAAATAACTGGTTGGGTAATGAAAATATACAGAAGATATTCTGATTTTATTCTGTGTATGTCACTCTTTATGAACTCCCACTCATTAGCAATCTGCTATTGCATCATTTTCTCCAGGCCAGGAGCATCCATTCTGCTCCCAGGAGGATACTAGAACCTGAAGCCTGACTGATTTGCAGCAGACAGCAACGCCTTAAGTTACGGGATGCAAATATTATGCCACCCACCGGGTAGTTATTTACACCTGAGCAAATTGGATCTAACATTCTAACAAATCAGCGCAAAGGCATTTTATGACCCATTTCATGTGGATGTAAACAATTCTCCGCAACTGAGAAACATGGGGTCTTTAACTACCATCATAATTTAGGGGTAAATTCTGCTCTTGGTTACAGGGGTGTAAATCTTGTGTAAATCCAGTGGCACCAAGAGGCTACTTTGGGCTGACACCCATGTAAATAAGCTCAAACCGTGGTCTGTGGTGTGTTATTACCAGGTAGTAAATGCAAACTACTGCACTGTTGCACCCAGTAATCTTCACGACCTGCAGCCCAGCTCGGAGAAGTGAAACACGATGGGAATTTATAGCACAATATCACTACGTCTTTATGCTGCCGGTACCCGGCAACGTCTCACCAGTCAAGTGATGGTCAGGGCCTCATAATTACAAAGGGCTGACCTGATGGATGTGACCTGAAGGTACCACTCAGTAGGAAGAGAAGTGGGGGGAAAGCAGAGACCCAAGCACACAGCTGGCTGGTTTGTATATACACATATACTACACCGAGCTGTTCTTCTGGCAGGTCATTTTTTTGTTGTTGTTCTCTTTCAGTGGAGAGAGGTAAAAATGCTAGAAGTCACAAGTGTAAGAATGAAAAGAAATTTTTAGCCCTGTTAAATTTGCAGAGTATTGCTTCTCTCAGAGCTTTTCCAGGCTGGAAATAACATACAATAAAGTATATTTTAGGTAAAAATGAAGTCAGACCACTACCTACAAACCAAACCCTGAGCAAGTCCTGGTGGTGAGTAGAAGTCATTTTGGATAAAGATTCCTGTTGTCCATGATTATGGTCACAACTGTTTAAAACAACTGTCACTGTTTCAGAGTAATAGTAAAAAAAGAAAGCTGGGGAAGGGAAAGGGAAGGCTGTTGGACTTAGGGTCATCCAAGTGAATTTTTAATTGTTAAATCTTCGGGAGTTTGGATCATTCCTCGCTTATTGGGTTCACCCAGCAAGGGCTTTGCTAAAAGAGTTCAGGGTCTCTCCAGCTTTTGGTAGCACAGTAGCCTGTGTTGGGATGGTACCCATCAAAACGAACAAAAAGACCATCTTTGTTGAGATGGGTGCAATTTTTGCCTGCCAGATCTCCACCAAGCTCTTGCTGAACTTGTCCTTTTACGCAGAGTTTCCCTCAGAGCAGCCTCTGTGGAAAGATGGGCATGATAAGCCCAGATGGAAATAAAAGCTGGCTCCTCATCCAAGGACCAGCCCTGCAGGGCACTGTTTGATGCTGGGGGCAGAGGCTATGTCTTGCCTGTCTCAGAAGTGCCAGGCACCACCTCCACATGGTGCCACGGCCACGGCCTCCCCTCCCCCGGGGCAGACTAAATCCCTTCGTATTTTGCCTGAACGGGGAGAAAATGTTCAATAAGTCAATCTAAGACAAACTATGGATTTGACCTCCTGTTGTATGGCAGCTGTAGGGGACTAGGGGCCCTGAGCTGGCCCCTGGCTAGTGCCAGTCCTCACGTGCCTGTGTTGTCCTGTTTTTATAGGTTAGTCTTGCCTTTAGATTGGGATCAGGAAAGACCGGCAGCAAAGTGCGGTTGGTTTCTTTTCCAAACAATTAAAATAAATGGGAGGAAAGCGGTGTTTCAAAAAACAAGGTCCCCATCCATTAACCATTTTGGGTTAATCCCATGTGAGAAGGTGAGAAGCGGCATGATTTGTTATTTTCTGTAGCAACATGTCGATGACTCACTTTTCTGTGATGAAGTGGGCTGGCACTATGAAACTAGGTAGCCCCTGTGCTAGGCTTCTAGGCTTGCTTTTGATCATACACATATATGCATGTATTATAAATGCATATATACATATGTGTGTTTGCACATAGTGTATACACAGATATAAAAGTATATATATTTATGTAGAGATGTACATATATACTTACATATATGTTTACATATACATATATATATATAAATACACATATGTACACTCACGCATGCGCATGTTTATATGGATACTGTTTTGGAGACAGCACACCTAATAACTTCTGTTTCACTTGCATGTTGGCTCCTTAACGTCCTTACTGGCTCACTGCCCTGTGGCCTGAAACATGGGTGCACAAATCTCCTCTCCTGCCCTTGAGCCTCATGCATTGTCTGAGCGTGCACTGCCCCACCAGCACCATCAGCCCAGTGGAGGTGGGATGGTGCCCAGCAGAGCTCTTTGTCTGCCTGTTCCCTGGCTCTTGGAGGCCCAAGAAGGCTTATGTTCAAGACCAAATAAACAAGAGGGCAAAACTTGTGTAAACTCTCTAGCTTGGAAGCCCCTCTTGGCAGTTTGCTGTTTTAGCAAACAGTTTACGGAAAACTTAATTGCAACAGTATGTGCTCTACCGCATCTGGATACAGATAAATGCCATTTTATTAGGGGTAGCAGAGAATGTGCCTTCATTAGATCAAAATAAAACAATGCCTGATTAGAAGAGAGTATACTAGCAAGCATGGCTTAAATACCTCCTGGCCGCTGAAACCCTGAGTAGTCCCAGAATATCACTAGATGTAAATCTCAAAGTATTTCATTCAAAGATGCCTTTTCTTGGACTGATTCTTCTCTATCAAAAAGCCAACCCAACCCAACCAGCCAGCTGACTGACTGAGAGCTGGCGGTAGAGAGCACATATGCATGAAAGTGAAAAAAAGCAGAGAAGAGAGAAGAGAGAGAGAAAATGAGACAGAGAAAATCTGTCTGAGCACTTTGGGAAATCCTCACAGTAAGGCATTTGAATCGGCTTTTGAATATCGAATGTCGTAAGTTTTAGTATGAACAGAAATACATATAAAAGTCAATGGTTGCTTTAAAACAAGATGTACAACCAACTCCCCCCCCCTCTTACAGACCTTCTACCATGGAAAAGAGATCAGAGAACACTGATCAGGGATTTAGGGTAGGACATAAGCGTGTCTACTTCACTAAAGTCACAATGCATTAGATGCAGAGAGAGCATGGGTGTCTGTGCCACTGAAGACGACTGCAGGCTTGTCTGAGTATGCAGTGGCCGCAGACAGAGAGGACCCTGCTGAGTCCTGGAGTTTCTGTTACAATCTGCAAACCCCTTCAGAGCAGTCAGGATTCATCTAGCTGATATTTCTGTCTTCCCACACCAAAAAAAAGTGAAAGAGAAGGAAGAACATTTCCCAGCTGATAGCCTTTTTTTTTTCTTCTGAGCAAGTTCTCTGCCAGCTTGTATAATATAATACACAGGAAAAAAGCAAGATCATAGAAACATAGAAAGGTTTGAGTTGGAAGGGACCTTATAGACCACCTAGTTCCAACATCCCTGACACGGGCAGGGACACCTTCCTCTAGACCAGGTTGCTCAAAGCCCTATCCAACCTGGCCTTGAACGCTCCCAGGGAGAGGGCAGCCACAACTTCTCCAGACAACTTGTCCCAGTACCTCAGCACCCTGATAGTAAAGAATTTCTTCTTTACATCTAGTCTAAATCTACCCTCTTTTAGTTTAAAGCCATTACCCCTTGTCGTATCACTGATGAACCACAATGCAAACTTTCCCTGTACTTTTCGTAAACTACTGAGATCATAGGTCCTCATCCTTATGGCTCCTAATTCCGCTGTACCAGTTGTCCCTTGTCCTGACAAAACATTTGCTATAAAAGGCTGGGGTTCACCCCTTCCCCACGGGCCTGCGTCCTTCCAGCCAGGAGAGCAGAGGCACCTCCTGGCCACAAGAGCTTTTGCTGCTGGAGAGAAAACCACCTCCAGCCCCTGCCGATGTGCACATAGACGTGCACCAAGGTGAGTGCCTGGGACACCCTGGTCCTGCTGTGTGGGCTTCCGATGGCTGGGCAGAAAGGTGCCATCAAACCTGCACCAGCGAAGCATAGAGCTTCCGAGTATCTGTTTTGGGTTCCTTGGCTGTGCATTTGGCTGCAGGCAAGAAGCCTCAGCATGAGGCAAGTCAGGGCTCAGCTCAGTCACCAAGGAAGAGAGGGGTCAGCACTGTGCTGGCAAAGGCAAAACACAGTCCAAGGTCTTTCCCACCTTTTCTTCTTGGGCTGTGCAATATCTTTCTTCTGCACAGAAAAAGATGCAGGGCGGTCTGCGTGCAGCCTCCTACATCCCCTAAGTGTTTTGCAGTGAATGAGGCAGGTAACCTTAAAAGGAGCATGTGCAACCTTGAAATCCAAAGCTGCATCACAGAACAGGTGAATAATCAGGGCACTTTAAGGCTGTCTGTGCAATCTCAGTCCCATTGTGTCCGACTCCTGGCTGCTTATTTGTCATCATTAATAGTTTCTAGGGCAGCAGGGGAACCGATGCCCTGTAATGGAAATTGTCACTCCACAAGCCGTCCTGTGCAGGGCTACTCTCGCTGCCCACCCTGCCTGACAGGAGCTTGCGGTGTCCAGGCCCACCGCTCACCTTGGCTGCTCGGATGGGTCCATCACTTTGTTGCCCTCTGGGAGAGATGCAGTAGTCTTTGCTCTAGCTTGTCACTTCGATGTCCTCCAGCACCACGAATCCCCCCACGATGCCGACAAAGCCTTCCCTCGTATGGGCTTTCTAGGCAGCTCTTTGGGGCTGCCCCTCACTTACAGCCAGAGAAATAAAACTGATCCATCTACGAACGTCCCCCCCGGCTGCCAGAATAGACTTTTTGCTAGGGATTTAGGCAGTCAGAAAGAGTACTGTATTTAGGGAAAATGTAGCATTTTATGGCAAATAGCTCCACATCAGGTGCAAAACAGTTTTTGGAAAAATAGCTGATGAAATTTTATAATCAAAGCTCTGAAAAAATAAACAGGATAGCAAGGAAAAGCAGTTTGCTTGGTGGTGAAGCATGATGAAATGTCATTTTAGGAAGACACAGATATTTGCTTTAATATCAATGAAAACAGGCAATGGGTCATCTAGCTATAAAGAGCATGTGATTAAAAATGTCTGTTACTCACATCTCGGTCAAAATAAATTTAAATCTAGGCTGTAAATTCCTAGTTTGCTAAAAACTCAGAAGTATTTTTCCATCTGTTCTGTAATAATTCAGCTATCTGGTTGCTATAAAGAATTTGGTCATTTACCATTTGGGCCGGGAGTCATTTTTTAAAATGCGTTTAAGTCTCCTGGTGTCTGAAAGTCATACAATTAGCAAGCTAATTAAATCAAGCTAGAGTTCCCCATTAAAAAATATAATCTTTGACTCACACTGGGGAAAGTGTTTTTGATGGAGAGGGGTTCACTACAGCTGAGCGCACAGCATACAAAGGCGCCTCTCAGAAAAAGTCGCTTCTGTGTACGAATCCTATAGTGCAAATAAACAGCGCCAGGCCAGATGCCACGGATGCGACAGTTCACGAGTGTCAGCTCCAGAAACTTAAGCCATGGGTTATGAAAGGATGCCTTTTTACAAACTGTCACTCCCCAAGAAACAACGTCATCCCAGATTCACTGCTGAAGGAGGGATGCCATGATGCCACTGCCTCCCCGCTAAGTCCCTGGGGATGAGGATGAGGCGAGTGTGGTACCCAGTAGGGGGGAAAAACTTCCTTTCGGAAGGAGAAGGGGCAACAGCAATCAAGTGCTCAGGCACCTAGAGCCAAAGCACAATATTACTGCAGCTTTTTAGGAAGCTTAAGTCTCCTTTTTCACTTCTCCTGCTACAAATATGTGGTGGTTGGTGAAAGGCTTTTTCACAGGTGGATGAGTGCTTTGGAGGTGGAATAGAACGTACACCCCAGCAATATTTTTTTTGTCAAACTACAAATCAGATGTAAATACAGGAGTAAGAAATGGGGGTCAGCAAAACCAGCAGGGGCAGATGGTGTGCTGCTTGGAGTCTGCTGAAACTCTGCTACAAGGTCGTTGTGGTATTTGGCAATTTGACTCAATTTCACCACATCTCCAAAGTATTATTATCCCAGACTTGCATGGTTTTGGTCTAAAGAGCCTACAAGTGACCCAGCTTTACTGATTGTAATTTAGATTTTTCCTTGTAATAAATAAAGTAAAATACATAAATAATAAACTTGTAATAACAAGTACCTCAAGTAAAACAATTTCGATGTTTCTGTCCAGAGTTTTAACCCAATACTGAAGTGAAAAATAGTAAATATTTCCATATCCCACATTTTACGAAACATTAGAGTATTTGCCTGAGTCTTAGCTCGGACATGCAGCTCCGTTTTTGACCACCTCTATAAAATTCTGCGGTAATCCCAAGAGGGACACCTGAGTCTGCTGTCAGGTTGGCTCTGCTTGGCTGCTGCTGTCATGTCATTCACGTTACCAAATTTAAGGCTTCTCAGAAGAAATGGAAACTGCAGCTGGAACTGTTTCTTAGCCCTGCAAGGTCTGTTTTCAGCACACGCTGAAACACACTTCAAAATGTGCCCCCATAGCAGAGAGGGATACGGCTGAAGTAGGGAGGGCATGGAGAGAAGTGGGAGAAGGCAGAAGATGAGGAGAAAGCGTTAAAGGCTGAGGTGCTGATGGCTACTGCAGTAGGTGTTGCACAACGGCATGGAGAAGAGTAGGGGATTCTGGAAATGGGATGCAGAGGAATGGTGAGGAGGGCTTCCCTGGGAGAGAGAGGAGGGAGGATGGGAGGAAGAGAAAGGCCTGGCAGGAGGTGAAAAGGAGGGAAGGGCAATGATAAGGGTAGCCTGCTCTAGGTAAAGCCCAAATCCAAGGAGCGGAGACGTTTGGTCCCTGTGTGTGGAGCTTGGCCGGCAGCACTGTGGGAGAGACCCAGGGGAGAGACGGGCAACCCCTGGGGCCGAGCTCTTCTCCAGGGAAGGCTGGGGCAGGCCTTGTGAGTGCACCACTTGCTTTAACTCGCTTTTCTGTTTTGACATCAAGAACTTAAGCAGCTATTATTTTCTAACAGTCAGCAATTTGCCCTCCTTGTGTAACAGACTGCATGCCTGTACCTGTCCCTGTTAAAAACAAGAAACAAGCACAGCAAACATGTACGGTGCCCCTAGCTGGCTGCGGACAGAGATGGAGAGAATAATGGAGCAACCTACTGCCAACAAGACCCCTCACTACAATGTAGCTCATTTTAACCCCCCCAGAATTAATTCCCCTCCCCTCAGTGCTGCGGTCCCATTTTTGCCTGGTCTGAGGCACAGTGGTAGCCCAGCTCCTGCCAGTGCTGAGCCCACCGGTGGGGTACGGCGGGAAAGCCCCAGCCCACCGGCAGCATGCAAAGTGCCAGAGATGCTCAGGGTTTCTTACTTTCTTTAGCCTGCCACCCACTGGGGTCACATTGAGGGCTGGGCATGATTTCCACCCAAAGTGAGCAGACTGATAATCAAAACTGTCTTGTCCTCAGTGAGTGAAATTTCACTACTTTCTAAAATGTCTTTTTTTAAATCTTTGGAAATTAGCTTTATTTTCTCCTTTTATTCCTGCTCCCCTGTATTCCTTTCCTTTTCTTTTAATTTTGTTTCATTTCTGATCACCGTTTGTGAGAGCGAAGAAAAAAGCGACAAATGAGAGAGAAACACTTCCCAGAATGTGCGCAGCCATCTCACACAACACTGTGGGAGACAAATTATTTTCAAAGAACACAAATTAAAATAACTGTAAACTTTAAAAAAATATAGTCCCTCTATTTTTCACCAGCTCAGGTAGAAGAGAAATCGGCTTCTCTTACTTTCTTTGCATTGCTCTGCTCACACCTGCAAAACTTTGCCTCCATTCCTGCATCTCACCTGAAATTCTTGGAGAAAATGTATTTAAACCAGCAGGAGGTGGAGAAGGAGTGTGAAAATCATGTATCTACCTTGCACCCGGGTTTTCTCCCTCTCTTCTTTGGGATCTTCACGACGGGCAAAGCACCGGCTGGCGCGGAGTAGAGATTGTGAACGGGGATTTTGATGGGTGCTGGCTGGAGCGGGGGCCGCCCTCGCTTCCTCCCCGCCATCCGGGGGGACTGCAGCTCCCCGGGGGCCAGGCTGCCTGGCAGGCACGGCAAGTGGCTCATCTGCCCAGGGGCTGCCGGTCAACCAGAAGGGAGAGAGAAGAGAAGAGAAAAAAAAAAAGAGCTTTTTATTTATGTTTCTTGTTAGGTTTTTCATCCAAAGGCAGGTTTCTCATGCTGTCATTTTCCCTGTTGCTGTTGATCATAAAGCAGCAAGAAATACGCCACGGATGTCCACTCCTCGGTGGGATTCACCTGACCACAGCTGCGGCGGCTTCTGCAAAGCGGGACAAAACCCTCGTCCTACCTGTTCCTCTCCACTGGCCGCGAATACAGTACAGGGGAGCTGGCTCAGGTGGAGAGGTCTCTATTGCAGATGTCTAAGAGGTGAATCCCACAACAGCCACCGTAACCCTGCATCCCATGGAGAAGTGTGATGACGGCTTGAGCTTGCAACCATCAGTGCCTGCTTTCAGAGGGGTTTGGAAAAGGTGACCTCCTGAGGTCCCTGCCAACCTGATTTTTTCCCAGATTCTGTGGTTCTACAAATCCTCCCTCACCTGGGAAGTGCTACCAATACCAAAATGGGCTTTCTTCTGCCTCGTATGCAATGCTCCTGCGTGGGGAGGCTGGACTGGGCCACAAGGCTGCCGGCACAAGGTAGCCACTTTAGAGGAGAGTTGCCAAATACTTAATCTCTGCAATTTTATAGCATCTGTTACCACGCATGTTAGTCGTGGGCTTTTGGATGTACTCCATCAAAGCTGTTATTTTGCCACAACTCCATGCAGTTGATGAAGTTGAGCAGGGGTAATGGAGTGAAATCTGGTACATTTTCCTCTGTCCAGGTTTTAATAAAGAAAACAAATATACAGCCATATACAGAGTGTCAAGGGAACATGCAGCATTCTTCACAGCTTCTGGCAAGGGCCACATGCTAACAAAGGTCAACAAAAAACCCCTGCAGAAATACATTTTCAAATGTTAGTTTGTCCAGTCATCTGCTTTTCTGTGCGTGGGCAGAATACTAGTCCCAGTCCTGCCTGCATACATTGCTAGACATAAGGGTCTAAGCAATTCTCTTGCTCTTATGATAAGCCTTGCAACGGCTGACGTTTTCAATTTCATGCTCCCTCAGGCCGGTGATAACGGAAGGCTCCCCGCTCACTGTTTTCACAGAACAGAGTCATAGGCTACAGAGAAACGCCTGAAGATGCAGTCCAAGAGCATCCTCGAAGCTCAAAAAACGTAAGGTAAGTAAAGGTTTGTTTATTACTACAAACAACTATAAATTTTTACAAAATCTACAAATTTCTCACTACACTTAAAACCTTATAATTTCAGAACCCAGTGTGATCGCACTGATCAGAGCTGACATTGCTGGCAGTGAAATCGGGCTTGTTCTCCCAACGTAGTGGGAAGGGTACCACTTGACAGAGGCCTCTGGTGACAAGTGTCTGCAGCTGGGGGCTTTGCTGCTTCAAAGGCAAATGGGCTTTGCCTAGTCAGAACTTTGTAAGCACGATGGACTAACATGCGATGCACTTCTCTGGGCTTATCCAGTCAGTAGTTTACTCAGTCTGATGTAGGACAGGAAAAATAGAGAGCTCCCAGCCCTGCCCTCCAGTAAATGCATTTATTTGCAATATATTAATATTAATATGTATTTGCAGTATATTAATAACACTAGGGGTATCTGCTCAGTTCAGACAGATCCATTACTTATGGCAGGATTTATAGATTGACTATAAAATTTCCAGTCTTCAACACTGGCTGCCTAAAAGTCTCATGCAAACACTGAATATCTAACATCAGATCAGAGCAAACCTGCAGTGCCGAATTTACTGTATTGTCCAGGGCCACTGTGGCTGCGATCTCCAGGCGTGCTCAGCCAGCTTGGGAACCTTCTGAAAGCCTGCCACAGGGCTCTGATTTTTGGCAAATAAAAGTCTCATGTGACTGAGGAGAGTATACTTTCAGGGTTAAAAGCATCAGGCTTGCCACAGCAGGAGTTAAATGGAAAAGCTCTGTCTATCCTGAGCATCACTGCTTTCCTTCTGTCTTCAGCAGTGTACATTTTCCTCCCCGTGGCGCTTTCTGAGGGACACCCTCGGTGTCTCTTCCACCTCCCAAAACAAAATGCCCCTGGGATGTTACGGTACAGGCTGGCTGCAGGCAGGGATTTCCGCAGGGAAGGGAAATGCAAAGATTCCACTGAATTTGGCACAAAACCCCTCTATGAAAGCCTAGTGCTTCAGGCTTTGCATTTTGGTCTGCCTTACATAAAGCCTGGCAACACAAAATTTTGAAGAGGAGCTTGGCAGAGGCCGAGGAAGACAAGCCAGCCCAGGTTTGCTCCCTGCCTGGGGAAGAGCAGTGGTTCCTAAGGTGGGGGCCACTGGTGGCCGTGAGGCTGTGAGACAGGAGGTATGGAACATCAGCCACCACACTACATTGCTTTTATCGCATTCTCCTTTGATGGTAAAGGTAGGTGGGTGGCACCTCAGAAACTCCGAGAGTTAACAGCCCCCGAAGCAAAAGAGCTGCTGACCTAAAGCACTTCTTTGACTGAAATGCTTCTTTCTTTTGCAACTGGTAAGGTATGAAACACATGGTGGTCAGGAAACACACTAAATATCAGCAATTGTCCTCTGTCTCTGCTTTTGAGACTTGCAACACTGTGCAAAACCTCTTAAAAAGACACAGTAAAACCTCTTAAAACTCCTTGCCAAGTGCTGACACACAAGACCCAACTGGACTGTGCACAAAGTGATCTCACTGTAACGTATTTGCATTGACACAGCAAAGACAAGAAGTCAACTGCAGTACACAAGCTGTTGTTATTACACTTAATTACAAGCCCAACCAAGACTCGATTCTCCTTGCTTGTATGCAAAGGGAAATGGAGAGGCGCCTTTGGTGGCATTTAGTGTGTTACACTGCTGCAGATCCTGGAAGGTAAGCGTGCTGCCCAGCAGTGGAGAAAGGCAGCGGACAAATAAAGATTGCCTCTGTCTGACAGTGGGGGGTGATGGCATGACCTCCTCTTACAACCAGGAGAAAGCTCATGGACAGGCTGGGAAAACACACAATCAAAATGCGGGTCAGCCAGAGAGGCCAGAGGGACACGAGGGCTTGTCTGACTGCCCCGTGACGATGTCAAGGCGTTACCTCAGAAGGACTTTCCTTGGGCAGCTCTGACTGCTGTCACAGCCTGGGCTTGACCCACGGCTCAGCGGCTGGAAAGCTTGGTGGCTCCAAGGCAAGTTCAGAGAACTTGATGCAATTCAAGGGCAAATTCAAGGAAGAAAATTACAGGCTACTAGCAAAGGCACCGCCTCAGTTCAGGAAAGCACTGTGGTACGAATAGCTGGGGAGAGTATTTTGGGAGGGAAATCAGCACACGTTTGCCCTGTCCTTGTACTTTTCCTAAGGCACTAGCTTTGGATGGCCGAGCATGGCGCAGCTTCATTCTGACCTGGGTCTATCACTTTCCTCTTCTAAGTATAAAAATAACAGCAGGAAACTGCTTTACATTTATGGCTTCTCATCACTTTATGCAGGGCTAGACACAGGGTAACCTTTCCTTACTTGTCTCTCAAACATTGCCATCTGGAAATTTAATTCCCAACCCTGCCTTCCACAGTCCCCCATCATACTCCGGAGAGGAGGCAGCAGGGAAACACCTCTCCCCATCCCAATGCCCAGGCCGGGGCTGCAGGAAGGGTGAAGTCTTGCCCCTCTGGACAGCAGAGGTTCTGCCATGACTTTAAACGACCTTGAGGAACACCCTGTGCAGGGCAGTCTGCCCCTGTGGAAGGCCAGGGGTGGAGAGAAAAACATGCCCTAGACCAGCACTGGTTACCTGTAGGATGTTTCTAACGGCCCATGCTTTGCATTGTGCTCACCCTGTGTCACAGGTTGGGGTATGTGCCGTATGGTTGGCAACACAGCTTACCATGCTGGCGACTGTAGCTGAGAGCAGAGAGCACTGTGGTGCATTTCCTCTCAAGCTGAGTACTTTTGATGGACTGCAAAGATCCATTCTTAATAAAAATAAATGTCTGCAATAAATGCAGCTTTTAACCTGCGCTCCAGTAACTGCAAGGGCTGAAGGTAAAAATATCACATTAAACTTTATATCGGTAATTCCAGAGGATGATCATTTAAACTTGGTTTACACTAGGTCTCATGCAAACCCATGCCTGGACTGGCACAGGGATGATGCGTAGGGAAGGAACAAGCTGTTTATGCCTCAAGCCAAGGCAAAGCTCAAAAGCGCAATCCAGTAGAAAACTTGCCATTTCACGGCAGCTGAAGGAGGATGCCCGTCAATCCTCAGACAGCCACTGGTCCCAGTTGCAGAAGGACTCTGACCCAGGAGACCCTGCCAGCGCTTGCAGCCCTGTCTCCAACTCTTGACTTCTGCAGAGCTTTGTGTCTCCCAGTTCTGCACGCCCAACAGCCACTTGTGGAAAAGACAAAACCTTCTTGTAATCTTGTCTGTCTTTCCTTCAGCTGCCGTTCAGGAAAGCACACTCTGCAGGGGAATGTCATGTCATTAAACAGGAGGGAGGGGATACTTTTCAGCCAATAACAGGACTGTCTTCCCCTCCTTCTCTGTGCAGAGCAGCGCAGCCCTTTGACTGTGACCACTCAGAGATGACGACCTGCGGAGTAGGTGACCAAAATGAGAAGCATTGCCTGATCTCGAAACAAAGCTTTGTACCTTCATGCTCCTCTTGGGTAGTACTCAGGCACATGAGGCATTACACATCTCTTCATCATGAATACCAAAGCAGCACCACATAGTACATGAAAGATAAGTGTTTAGTGAAGCAGACAGTAGGCATTTTTGCTAATGAAAGCATTGAATCAATATTCTCTGCATATCTGGATGTGATTGCCTAGTGACGTTGCATGGAGAGCACCCATCTCACCATTGCTTAAAGAAAGGTCAGGATAATTTTCAGCTGTGGCATAAAGTTTCTCTACAGCAATTTGCAAAGTGCTTCTCTTTTCTTGCCTTAGGGATTGAAGTGAGAAGAAGCTGCATCTCTGGTGGAATCTCTTGCCCATTTTGACCCCAGGAAGAGAATTTCTACATAAAAACCTTGAGGCTGTCCAGCTAACAGGATCTGAGTAGAAAGGCCCGTTTTCCTAAACCAATCGTTCAAAAAACAAACACCACAAATACCTGTGGTAGCTGTGGGAACCAAGAATGGGATTCACCCCACCAAATTTCAAGCCTCAGCTCATCAGTCACATCAGTATAGGTGCCTCCAGTAATTTCAGATGTGATCTCTCTTACACCGTGTCACATCTGCCCAAATCTCTTGGGCACCTCAGGTCATCTGAGATGGTGCTAGATGACTATTTTAGGCAATTTAGTTACAGCGAAGAGTTCAGTAACAGATTAAGACACCTAAATGCCTAAATTTAGACGCTTATACAGAGGTGTCTGTGTGTGCTTGATGCCTGACCTCCCATGGTATCAATGGAGATCTAGTCAGTGAGGCTGAAGGTCTGCAGTCATTCAGCTGCCCAGGCACAATTGTACTTTATGGCAGGCTCAGTGGCTGTAGGGTCCACTGACCAAGTGCAGTGTGAGTAACATGGGGGCTTTGTGACTTTCTTGTAGATACCTTTATTTAGGTGTCTTAATCCAGAGCTAATCCTATTCTGGTTTTACTCATCTATTTTAGACTCAATATTAAGATGATGTTAATGATGTCCTATATATACGTTTCTTCTGTTTATAAAGCGAGCCTGGGAACACAAACTCAGATATACATATCTACAATGTCTAGGTGAATCCCACCCTTGGCTGCTCATGCCTACCCGCAATGGCCAGTTCTGTCTTTTCCTGTGTTCAGGATATTTCTGGTTAACAATACGTCGCATTGCAGAAGAAATCATTGCCTTTTTGGAAGTGGAAACTCAAGGTTTACAGGTAAGAAATTCTTGAGATTCCTGGGCTTGTCCCAGACTCCCTGCGAAGTCCGGAGCAAGGAACTTCCTACCCTTTCAGTGTCTCACTTCTCCCATGTGTCCCACAGCATCCCCTCCAGGAGGCAGGAGGAGAACCAGACATGCAAAGTGACTTGCTTGGGATAAGGCCAGCTGATGGCTGTGTCCAGGCTTCTTCTGCTCCTGTCACCTATGTCCCAACCACTGCCACATGCTGCTTGTGAAGGAAAAGAGGGCAAAATATTTCATTACTTCTCACTTGGACAAAAGAATGCGTTTTCCCTCTTAGTTCCTAGAGTAGTTGAATTTTGCCAGCTATCTTGTGTTTTTAACATTCTCATAAGCAGTTTAGAAAAGGCTGGAAAATACAGACACCTTTTCTTCTGCTTGGAGCCGCTCCCAAGGAGGCTGATCCTTAGGTATTCAAAACAGGTGTTTGTAAGTACTCCTCGCACGGAGCAATGCAACAGCGAAGCCTGTAAGCAGATACAAGGAGGAGTGAACGTGGTTTTGTTCTCGCCTGTAAAAACTTGGATTTCTAATGAGCTGCAATCTTCTGTTAGAGCTGGTAGCCATATATCATTTTCTCCCTGCAGCACAGCAGAGATTTAACTCTCCTTGATAGAACTGAAGGTTGTAGCAGCATCCCAAACAGCATGTACCAGCATCCGTCACTGCGTAGACTCTACCTCGCCCTGGAGCCATCGTGTCAGCCAGAGAGACTGTGGGAGACGGCAGCGCTGGTGAGGGCGAGACGGGCAAGTTTTCCTGCAGTGCTGCCATTCTGTGTCTGAGACACGCATGGCAAAAAGGTGGTTTGCGTTTTTTTTAGTCTACTTTCCTGCAGAGTAACAGTTCACGTATTCGCAAACTCGTGCTCTCCTTCACTCCCCATACGACTTTTGGACTTCTTGACTCATTTCAAACAGTCCTGATGGGGCACGAGAGCAAGGCGTGCAAAGGTTTGCATGTGTAGTGGGAATGTGAAAAAGATAGAGATGTGAGACCCCAGTTGTGATCCCCCAGTTTTGGCCACCTGTCCTATGAGACAGTGAGAGCAAAAGACAGAATATAAAAACTTCGGTTTTGGGAAAATCTCTTATCGCACCTGACACCCTCTCAAACACCAGAATCAGGCAGTTACAGGGCACAGATCTATAGAAAACCAAGCATCCTTCTCTCGTCGGCTAAGGAAACTGCCTGGAGCTGTTCTTTTAATTGCTCTGTGTTTGTCCCCTGCTTCATGGGCACGGAAGGAGGTGCAGCAGCCAGCCTGGACATGGCTGGCACACTGTTGCTTGGTTATTCATATCTCTGGAAGTAGCACATTTCTCTTTGCAGATAGTTTCAGCCCTCTTTACTTGCATGTCTCCAGGTGCATAATGTGCTGCAGGTTACACTGCAAGGGCAATCTCATGGTGCTTTATTAAACAATTTGCCAAAGGATCCAGATGAAACTGAGTTCAAACAAGGATATATCTTTCTACGCTTGCAAATATGCCCCAGTGCAGCAGAAGGCCAACAACGTTCCTGCCATGGGTGCTTTGCTGGCTGCTTCAGGCTCATGAGTGGCAGAGCCCCTTCAGAAGGGGTCCTGCAGCAGGCTTGCTCTCCAGCTGCTGAGAGCAAGTCCTGCAGAGCTGTGTTTGGTACTTTCACAGTCGCTGTGTTGGGGTGGGAAAGGACTGAGCATCATGCAAGCGGTGCCCGGTGCTGTATCCTGCCCTCTCCTCCCTCTCACCATCTGGGTACCTCAGTGAAGGGGCAGGGAGCTGGTAGCACAGGATCTTTCAAAATCCAGACAAAAAGTATTCATGGTGTGTGCTCCTTTCCTTCTTACTAAGAGCAAAAGAAAGAAACAAATGGTTGCCGGTGTCATCTTACAGCCTTTTTTTTATTTTTTTAAGTTAAATTCGGCAGCAGTGACAGTGCTGTCCTTGAGGAGGTGTTCTTTTGAAGGATAGCACCCTGGTGACAGCAGGTAGAGCAGTAGCTGTGTGTCCCCTCTCACTCAGGTTTGCTTAATGAGCCAGAAGAACTTGAAAACCCTGGCGAGAATGGGACCCCCAGGAGCAGGCGAGGCCAGCCTCGCCTCCTGATCTTACCTTTCTTCATTTGGCCTGGCAGTTTTGTTGCAGACAAGTAGCCTGTGGCGGGAAATTGTGGAAATTAAACTTTACGGAGAGCGAGCGAGTGTGGGCAGAGCACCAAAGGAAAAGATGTGAAAAATGGATGTGACGAGGCCGCGTGAGAGGCAAGGGTCACTCTGCTGAGATGGTCAAGCCGAATGTGCACAAAAAAGGGAGAAAACAAAGGCAATGCCTTCCTCCTCTCTCTCTTATGTGGAGCTAGTAGCAGCACTTCTGATATTGCAGAGAAACAAGAAGAAAAACAGTGCCTGGACTCAGTCTCCCACCTCAACGAGCTGCAGGAGAGGGTGGAATTCTTCTTGCAGGTCTTTGCCTCAGACTGTGGTTTACCATTTGCAAGACGAGGTACCAGCAAAACAATCTGAGTCCCTCCTGTCACTACACCGAGGCCTCCTGCCTCAGCATCTGGCTATGCAGAGGCGCCATCTCGGTTTGCTAAAAAGAGCCTCTTAAAATCCCCTGTCCTGAAACACCACCTGAGGGTGGTAAAATGCAGTGGACTGCTGGTGGAGCCATCCAGGAGGTGTGCAAAACTCCCTCTGCAAGCTCGGAGAGGCAGGATGGAGAGCCGAGGCCGAGGGCTGAGTATTGGAAGTTTGGTATTTATTATGCAAGTAGTTACTCCTGCAGACTCGCAGTCTCAGGATTGCTGTTTGCTAAGCCTTCCTATCAGCCTGCCTCCACTTCACCCCCTCACCTTGCCCACCTGATCTGAGAGCCCTCCCGTCGGTGCTGACAGGCTGCAAAGTGTCTGAAGGAGGTAGGTCCTCTCCCCGGCAATGGAGGACACTGCGACATTCCCTCCGCTCAGGAGGCTGGTGGGACACCGCATCCCACACCAGCATCCCTCCGGGTGGAGGGAGGTGTGACGGAGGGATGCCACCTTTCCAGGCTGCCATCAGCTGAAGATACCTCCCGTGGGCCCTCCACATGCTTCCCCGCTGCCCTGCCTCTGTCCATCTTCAGTCCGGGACCAGGTGACTTTTCCAGTGACCGGGAGGATTGTAATGCAGAGCACATCTCTCTTTTCTCCCTAAACGACCAGCTGTGATTTCCAGTACCAAGATCCTCCAGCCTCAGTTTCCCCAGCTCAAATCCCAAATACTGGAGACGTAAAGATGGCCAGGATGTCTGTTATTAATTAGTTAGATGACATGGGAACAAATCTTTCTGCAAACATGTGAATGTTTGTAGCCCTGATAGGACCTCAGCCCGTAAAACTGAGGCTGAGTGATTCCGCACCAGCAATTAAATTTAAATTGGGTTTTGTATTGCAGCAGGTCCTGTTTCACATATTCAGCCAAGGGATTGCTAGTTGCGACACTCTTGTTTCTGATCACACACTTTACCAGTGTGATCTACAGGTTGCTTTCCAGAAGTCCCCTCCTGCCATTAGCTTTGTTACCAGGGAACTTCAGCGGTTAACAAGCTAACCCTCCTTGAACTACAGGCACACAAAGCATTGTCTTCTTTATCTACAGCCTTCAGACCAGCAAAGAAAGCAGCAACTTCTCTTTTGAATGCAGTTACTTTCTTTCTCATCTTCTGTGTCTCGCGCAGAAGCCAGATGCTTTCATCACCCATCAGCCATGGTTTCTTTCTGCTAAATTTTCAGGGGCAAAGATTTGGAACAAATGAATGTGAAATGAGCAACATTTATATTATGGCCATTTCAGTTCTCCAGCTGAGTCTGTAATTGGCTGATACTCATATTTTTTCCCCTCTCTTTCGCTTGTCTGGCAGTGCTCTGGCCACTCTTCTTTTATAACTGCTTGCTTTTTTCCCCCTCCCTCCCTCCAATTTTCTATAGTTTTTACATTTATGGGACATCTTCAACCTCTGTCTGCCATAAATGAATAAGCTTCACAAAGCTGGTAGCTCACTTCAACAAAGGATCCAAATATCTAGATAATTTCCCTAAATTGCTTCCAATGTTTTCTTGAGCCAGCTATGCATTGACCTTCCTGCAGGAAAAAAGAGTTTGACATTTAGGTGTAGCAGGAAGAAGGACCAGGTACCTGACTCAGAGAAGGTCAACGTCTTCAAGTCAGATGGTGGGAGATGGGCAGGGAGAAGAGGCAGTGTGCGGGGATACTTCTTATTTTTCTAGATACTACTTGCCCTTCTCACACAGAATCCCTCTCAGGTGCATTTGGGGCAAGAGAAGTTGAGGAGGGATTTTGCGCACATTTCTGTGGAGGTTAGGGAGGAAAATATACAGAAACAGACAGCAGAGACAAAGTCTCACCAACGTCGTACCAACAAGCAGATACGCAAGGATTCGGAGTGGTTGCCCCAACTTGCCTGGTGCACACTGCAATGAAAGCTGGCTGGAAATGTTTGGAAACCACGTTCTATAAAAATTCTTTTTTAAGTTAATATTTTGCAGTAAAGAGCAAGGTGCAACAAAATTTTTGTTGGAGACATTTCCTTGGATCAGGATGGAAAGGCTGGAAAGCAGCAAAAGAGGCAGACTCACCCCGGCATGGCTCACTCCCTGCCTGGGCACCCCCCAGCATGCAGGAGCACGAGACTCTGGTCCTCGTCACACTCGGGACCAAGCAGGACTCTCTCTAACTACAGCCATACTACTAAATAAAAGAAGAGCAGAACTAATGCCTATCTCCAGGGCTTGGGGGCAACATCAGAGCTTGCGTCCACATGGCTAAGGTTGGCCCCTAAGCCACAGATTTGTTTTGGGAGAGTTTGGATCAAGCAGCCTGGATGAGAGCCAGGGAGGATGTTAATATTAAGCGGAGTGGAGAAAGTTGAGAGCTCTCCTTCTTTTCTATTTATAAAACCTCCTCTGTCACGAGTAGATGGCCCCTTGATGGCAGACTGTTACCTAATGTGAGGTCCTAGCATCTCATGTCCTGCTGTCACGGCTCTCCCATGTTGCGTGTATCCTCACAGGGTGACTCCATCCCAACATCAACACTGGGTACTATGGGCACTGGCTCAGTAACTTTGTCCCTTGCACATTGAAATGGCTGTGATTTAAACCCAGCACAGGATGTGAAAGAGCTTTCCACCTGCAAAACACTGTCAGGACATCGATCTGCTTCCCACCAGCCCTGCCTATGGTGCCCCAGCCTTTCCACAACACCTGCCGCACCAGGGCCAACGTGGGCTGCATGGCCTGGGCTCATCCTTGAAATCATCTGAAGTTAGCAGCAGGAGTCATTAGCACAGAAACTAGAGTCAAGCTGAAAACTGTCTTCCCCAGATCCAGTGGACCTCCAGTGGTGCAATAAGAAATACGAGTGAACTTTATAGCAGAAAAGAGAAAATTGTCATGATGAGCAGCTTGAGGAGGTCTGGATGCTCTTTGCTGGCATTTATTGCCTCCTGTGCTACTCTAGGCGTTTCATTATTGCTGACATACTATTCTCCTCAATTACTTTGCCAGGTAAATATATTTTAACACAAAGACAGCCCTGTCCTGAGTACAACCCAAATAATTCCCTACCTTTCTTGAGTCCACAATTTGGAATAAAACTTCTGTGCCTCCTTCCTTGCCAAATTATGTCTACTCTACACCAGGGCTAATGTGCCCAGTCTGGAAAAAGTAGTGGGGCACCCCCTTTCCCATTGAAATGTGCTGTACAGACACTCTGAATACTGAAGAAGCAGTCCACTACTCCTCCTATCCCACACAGATGATATCCCAGCAGCATGCTGGGGTCCCCAGGGGGCTCAGCAGCCATGTCCGGTCCCCCTCCTCCACCTCACCCTGTGCTCTGCCTCCCTTTCTGTCACCAGTAATATCCAGCCACTGACTACGGGATGATTTCTTTCCAACATCAACAACACTTGGCTGGATCATGCATACCAGCTAATATGCCTACCAAAGATATCTGTCCCAGGAAATAAATTAACCCTCTAAATCTGAAGAAGTGATATTACAAAAGTCAATAGGGAAATATCTTTACTTAGACAGAGGACAGGAATTTCACACAATTCTCACATAAAGTTATTCTTATTCCTTAGGGACCGGCTGCACTTTCATATTACATTTTAAGAAATAATATTGCTAAAAGATTTGTCCTTTTCTGGCATAAGCTGGAGTAGCTCATATGTTTCTGTCTTTAGAGGGACCACAGCTCCTGAAGATGCTCAAAGCTTTCACTTCCACGCACAGGAGGTATGTTTATATTTAAACCACATTTTAACATTGTAATTGGACAGCATAAATAAAAGGATATTCATTTAATCATTAAGTTCAGGAGTAAGAAAAGCATGTGCATCACTTGCTAGAGTCTGCTGTGTTACCTACGACTGCTTGGGAACGAGAGACAGTCACCCCACTGAGACCACTTCCCACTTCAGAAGACAAACTCCAGTGCCTGAGTGACAGCTGGGCAGGCTGGAGGGGGTTGGCAGCAGTGTTTCAGGCCATCAGCCGTGATCTCGCCTTGCACACCCCTCTTTGGGAAGGTGAGCTCCAGCTGCTCGCAAGCCTGCTGTCTGCCTGGGCGCCGAGTCTGTCTTTGGGAGTGGCTGCAGGCGGCTCTCAGGACGCAGGGCAGGCACATCTGGAATAAAAACGGGCTGGGACACTGCTAAATATACTGGACTTGAGACTGAACCTTGGGAAGACCATGTGGCAAGTTAGCAAGGTTTGACTCAGTGTGACTAGTGAGTGAAGCTTTGCTGAGGCTGGTTACTAAAGCACGAAGCACCCAAGAGCAAAGTTTGCCCCCATTTGATTATAACTGTAATTCATTTTCCAAATAAACATATAACCTTCATTTTTCAGAGCTGTTTTGATCCATCTCCCCCTCGAATGAACCACTGTTTCCTGTTTTCTAGATGATTTTTACATTGTGTTTGGCAACAACCATGTTTTCATCACCTAGAAACTCAATGCTCAGAACAAAACCACTCCAGCTGGCTTGTGTCTCATCATCTGCATACCTTGGGCAAAAGATTTTGGAAAATTGTGCCGATTAAATGTCTGCTTTTGCTGTTCTTGAAAAATACATCCCAGAGGAAAGGTCCCATTTAATGGATTTTCAGTTGTTTTGCGCTCACAGATGCTGGTCAGTAGAAGGCACATTTCAAAACCAGCTCTGAGGGCAACTAACAGAAAGCTTTCAGGCATGTTACGGAAACTAATCCCACAGTTTGGCCCCCATGTAATTCCAACACTAATTCGTGAAAGCAACACAGAGCACTAGCAGAAAGCATATATGCTCTTGCAGCCCAGCTTAAGCCTCCAAAACAGCACTTTGTGGCACCATAGAAGAGCTCATATTCCGTGCTCCCCCCACCCTGCACGTGGTGGTATTTTTCCCTGCAATGCATTGAATTGTTTAGTGGTTCTCAAGATATCATTATTTGTGTTTTTTCTATGTCTGTATCATAAAATTGGCAAGAGGTGTCCAGCAGAAAATGGCGATGTCTTCCACTCCTGGCTACATTTCTTCTAACTAATTGGGACAACAATTCAAGTTGCAATGACAACTCATCACAGCTCCACGGAAATACCTGGGGCTGCCAAGAAGAAGCGCCTCCATGCACAGACCGAGGCACACAGCAGTCTGAGCCTGACAACAGCCACCCACTGGGTCATTTTCTGATTTAGCGCAGAGGTTTTCACGCTCGGTGGCAGCGGGGGCTCCAGGAGCCACTCGTTGTCTGAGGGCTGTCCCAGTACGTGAATCACTAGAGAAGCAACGCGCAGTCCCGACCGGCAGGACCTGCTTTCCCCCAGGAAGGGCGATCTTGGTGCAAAGCTCTTAGAGTGCCCACACCAGCCCTGGTCCAGAGGGTGGTCTGCTCTGCTCCCCGTCCCACAGATCTCCCTAGCCCAGAAGCCTTCATAAGCACCTCCAGGTCCTGGGCACGTCTCTCCCCTGCAGAATGATTTCAAAATTGTTCAGTGAAACGTTTCAGCTTTTAATCCCTTTCTCTTGCCAGTGAGAAAGCACAAGAGATTATGAGACAAATAAAATATCTGCAGGTCACAGTTCACTCTGCCTGCGCTTGCGTAGGTGATGGGAACATAGGACAGGGGTAAGTCATCCTTTTTTTGGTTTGTGTGTGTCACCACATCACTCAATGACAAGTTTATAAGCTCTTTGGGGCAGTACAGTGTTTGAGACAATTAGTACACATCTCTTAATGAAATCTCTCTGAAATTGCAAAGGAAAGAAAACGGCAGATTGAAACACTGCTTGTATTTCTCTTGGAAATCCAAGGCAGTCTCTAAATGCCAGTGGATCAGGTCTGATTCAGATACTCACAGTAGGACAGGCAAAGTCTTCACTGCAAACTCCTCCCTCTGCACCTTAAAGCCTAAAGCCAGATTTACTCTCGTGTTGTAATTCATATGGGATCCAACACCATCAATGTCATCATTATACCCGAATTTCTTTGTCTGAAGCCATTTACTCCACTTAGAGTTTATCCAATTTTTCCCCCTTCCAAGCTTTCTTAGTTCCTTTATCATCTCTGAGAACAGATGATTTTAACGTACTTCATTCAGAAAGATCTTCCCTGCTTGTAAGGATCCTGTGAGGGGCTATGGCACGGTGCCATCCACAGCGCATGACAAATGGAGCCTCCTGAATACCTGGAGGGATTTCAGACTTTCTTTCATTTTCCTTCCGCTTTCCTCTAATTTTGTGTTCCCTTACGGAGCACGCTCTCCTGGCCTTCCCAGCACATCATTTCTCTCCTGAAGCTTTAACACCCCAGTGACGATCAGCCTGATCTGCCCTTTCTAGCAATCACCAGGCAGCAGAACCATAGTGTCAAGCTTTTCACTGCCCCAAAATTAGCATAAGAAACTGGCACATTGACTGTGACTGTAGGCAAATGTGACCTTTTCAGAGGCTGACTTTATTTATTTATTCAGTCGCCATTTATTTCTCTGTTGAAAAAAAAAAAATCATAAAAAAGTAGTGCACTGTCTCCCAGACTCACTAACAATAATCATTAAAATATCTCTTACTAGCAACACTTCTTAAATGAGCAGTAATTAAGGCTGCAGCCTGGGACACAGACTGAGTGCTCGGCCAGACCATCGTTTCCAGTTCCAGTTCCTCTGAACTTTCGCTTAGCTGTTGAAGTGCCAGACACGCGTGCCCCCGCGGCTGTACACGTACCCACGTACTGGCAATGGCAGAAATAACTCAGGGGCAAGCACGGCCCCATACGCCTTCGGATCTGTATATCACATGTTCCTATATTCTCACACGATGTTTGGGGAAGCGGCTCGTGTGATGCCCTAAAGCACACTGGTGGGCACGCATGGCAATTTCTGCCTGCTCCGGCGAGCTCTCCCCGTCTTCAGCCCTGGGGACCATTCCGCTCGGCACAGCCTCCCGCGGGGCTCGCTGTCAGCTGCACCCGCTGAGCTATGCCCCGAGTCCCCACGGCACACGAAAGGGGCTGGAGCCTCACATCTTTCCCCTCCTGGCTCACCGCCTGCTCCGAAACCTTTCACCCAGGCAGGACGATGGGCTCCTGTGTGCTCATCACCCCTCCCCTGTGTCCCTGTGCATGAGACCTCTGTATCTGCAGAGCTAAATATTAATGAGCTTGGAAGAACTCCCCAGGTTCCAAATTAATTAGAATAAATCACCCACCAGAAGCCTTAGTCAGCCCTGCTCTCCCCGTTTCGCAGAGGGTGACGTTCTTGCGTGCCTCCCTCCAGACCACACACCCTGACCATCCTTCGTTTTCGCCTCAGCATGGGGCAGCCTCCTGCCTACCCAGCTAAATAAACACCTGCATCAGCACTTCCCTGGACAGACCCTCTTGCTCCAATGATCTAAGCTGATGGAGAGACAAAAGCCCTGGCACAAGGTTAACGGTAGCTCACCTAAGCAGATCTTTCTTTTCAGCAATGACAAGTAATTGAGTTTCTTTGGCAGCTCAGTGTCAGTCCCTGTTGTCAACAGAGACTGCCACTGCTAATTAGGTAAAAATAATGGGCGAGGATAAGAGATCAATCATAATTTTTGCAATATTATCTCCCAGTTTAATAACCTTGTTTAATTAGAAATCATAGGTAGCAACCATGGCAGGTAAATTTAATATAAATTCTGAAACACCTGAGATTGCAGAAATTTTACCATCTCTAATATTCTTGTTAATAAAAATGTCTCTGATGTTGAAGGTTTCTCCTACAAGTCTCCCCCCATACCACACAGCTCAAAATCAACCATCCCAGAGGATCGGCATGGGCCACTGTCACATCTTTGTGTCTGCTGTAGAGTGCCCTGACATGAATGGGCTCCTGAGCGCTCGTGTAGCAAACGCACAAATCATGGCCACACAGGGACGGAGCGAGACGTGGCTACCTACTCGACTGAGCTGCACGGAGCAAACGCCCTGGTGCCTAAGCACTTCACGGCAGCAAAAAATCTGCATTTTTGCTGGTGTGGGTTTTCTCAGCTGGAGCTGGGATGAGGGGCGATTTTGCTACCCAGCCCTGACTCCAGGGTGTGGGGTGCTGGGTACCCCGCCAGGCTGACGAGGACGTGAGGCTGCCTAACGTAATGCCAGGTAATGAGCTCATCTCCCGCATCGGGCAGGGGTTTGGAGCAATAGCTGCAGCTGCGTGGCAAACAGGATGAAATAGTAACATAGTGATCGGTCTCATTAGCCTAATTACTTGATTTTTGGTTTCAGAGCAAATTTACCTTCACCTAGACAGCTGTTAAGAACAAAAGAGCTATATTTTCCGATTTTTGTTTAGCATCAGCCCGTGTTCTAAGAGGGAAGGTGATTTGCACAGGCTTAACTTCGGTAATGCAACTACAGCAATCCCATGAGAAACAAAATACACTAACGTGCGGCCAATAAACGCAGTCAAGGAAAAAGCAACAAGTGATAAATATCCCTGGACTATTGGGGCTGCAAGGTGCCCCCTGAGCAGTGGGGCAGTAGTGCCACGTGCGCCTATGCGAGGGTCAAGATACCCCCAGAGCTTCTCTTCTTACCACAAGGTTTTTGTTGTTCACCTGCCTGGCTTCTGTCTCCTCTTGCCGACAGGAGGGAGGAGATGCTCAGTGCTGCAAGGGGCTTTGTGGCTGAGCAGGCAGGGCCGGTGGGGAGGACAGCATGCACAGAAATTAGGGAGCATCGTTTTCCCCTCGCTGCTCTCACAGAACTGAGACAGCCCAGGAGACAGCAAGACCAGCCCCAGCTCCAGCCCCAGTCCTCACCAGCAAGCCAAGAGTGGGGCTTCCCATCGCAGCCCTGGGGCAATGCATGTGCCCACGTCAGTGGAGCAGGGGTCCCTGGGAGACAAAATGGACCCAGGGAGCTGTAGAAAGGGCAAGTTCAGATGAAAACACACCTCTGAGAAATAGCGCAGCTCCACCTCACCGGGGCTTGCGGATTTTCAGTTTCAGCGCCGTGGGCTCCCTCCAACATTCATTATGAAACTTGGTCAAAGCCACCACACTTCACTGTGGTGTTGCTGGGAAGCTGTAGAGAAGCCCTGGTGCCCAGCCCAAAATCAGGCATGCAATTGCAAATACATGAAGCAAATGGCCGTTCTGCTCAGCTCAGCCACCCCGGGGAGCCAGCAGGGCTGAGTGGCAGGTCGGTGACAAAAAGGCTCTCACCCCAAGGCAGGCTGAGGGCACCCAGCTTCAACCTTCACCACAGACTCTTCCTGCCCTGGTAGCACAAAGGGGTTTGAGCTGAGCTGCGGGCCAGCGCAGCAGGACTTGCTCCCACCGCTGCCTTTCACCCCGATGGGAGAAGTGAAAAATAGACGTGCAGAGGGAGAGCAAAGCTGGTTTCTCCCCGGAGCGCACCTTGTCCAAGCCTCCAGCCTCGGCAGCAAGGCAGGGCCACTCCAGCAGCCCCCGGGGGCTCCAAGCAGCCGGCAGCAAAGCTCCCAGAGTTGCAGGGGAGACATCGTTTTTTTGGAAAGGGAGAAGTAATATGCCACATGCATGGGTAGAGCCCAGCCACGCTGCTCACTGACCTGCACGAACGTGGCCTCCTGGGCAAGAGAGTAAATGGCAGGCGAGCCAAGCCTGACAAAACCAGAAGGCTCCCTGCAACGCCTCCTTGAAAGGCACCAGGACACACAGTAGGGCCTTCGGGTGGGAAGCAGGGAACACCTCACCCAGCTGCACCAGGAGCTTATGAGGGACAGAGAAGCCTGTCTTTCCCAGCTCTTGCATCCCAGCCAGCAGAGCTGCCCCTGCTCGCACACAGGACGCTGGTTCAGCAAGGACTCGACCCTGGAAAACCCCTCTCCCCCATGTCCCGCTGAAGCCTGAGGGACTGCAGCCACCTCCAAGTGACACGACACAACACCCTACACGAGCAGCACCCTCCCTTCCTGTACTTTAAGGAAAACTGATGGAGTATCAGCACCAGAGTGGTGGTTTAGATTGCTAAGCAGCCTTTTGAATGACTAAACGGCAGTGAGTAATATGTATTTACATACATTATGGTCTGTTCCCCCATTGGAAGGCGATTTGTGTAGATAACTTCCATTAATGTTAAAGGGAGTCATTGACATAAATCCTCAGCACATTAATGGCCAACCAGCCTCCTCTGTGTAGTATTTCGTGTTGCTGCATTTAGCGAGCGCAATATAAACGTGGCCGACTTAATATGCAAATAAATTCAAGTATTTACTGAGCCATAAGAGACAGTTACTAGGCACATCTCTCATTCATCGTTTATAGGGAAATAGATGGAGGCTCCCAGATGAAATCGGGACATAAATGCTATAAACATTTTTTTAAGGCAACAGGGGAAAGGGTACTGAGTCTCCACATATAACATAAATAAAGATCATAAACAGTTTCTTGAAGACATCTATTTATTTTTACTCTGTGTGTCTTTACTACACATCTGCACTGAAGCTCTATTTGTTGCACTGCTGTTTGCTGCTGGTGGCACTGGTGACCCTCCCGTCCCTTGGGGACAGAGCAGGGCCCTGCACCACCCCGCTTACTCGCCACCCCCTCAGCAGCTGCCCAGCTTGCCTTGAGAAGATGGGACACTCGCTGCAACTCTCTTTTTTCCTGGCACCAGAATGTCAGCCCATTCTCTAGCAGCACCTGGCCTAGAAAAGGGGAGGGAGACCTTTTGCGCCATTTCTTCTCGTGGGTGCTCTCTTGAGAAGCTACACTTGACATTTGCAAGACAAGAGCCCTCAGCAGGTCTGCGCTTCTCCCATGCCAAAGAAAGACATGTTGTATGGTAAACAAATCTTAAAAATGCATCACACACGGTATTACTGAAGTCCACTTTCTGTTCCCTGTGTAAGATTTTTAAGATGCTATCCCAAATGGATGTGTCCTCCACGAGACGTGTCCCCCACAAGACATTTCTTCCCAGTGGTAATAAATTAAGTAACACGGATTCGCTTGTTTACTCTTTCAGATGGAAAACAAGGAAGAATTCTCTGTATCTGTTGCACAGTTCAATAGGATTGTTTGTGTGCACATACACACTCATGGAAATGTGCAAGTACATATACTAAGAGGCCTTGTCTACCATTAAGCTCCACAGCACTCTGCCAGGCTGCCTCCCTATTGAATGCTGCAGGGCTTTTCCATAGGAGTCACCAACAAACAGACCCCGAGGTCTTTCCAGCATCCCCGTGTCGGCTCTGGGCTGGTGTGTCTCTCCAGGCTGGAGGGCGCAGCGGTGAGGTCGTGCAGAACCAGGTGCGAGCCAAGAAGGAGCGGCCGGCACCACTGCCGTGCTCGCCTGGCAGGACAGCCCAGGATGGCCAGGTGTGGCGGCTGCTCAGCCCCAAACAAAAATGGTAGCAGGGACAAAAAATGCCAAGCAATCTCTGTCCTTAATGGGGCCATCACCTCTTGTAATGTTGCCCTTTGGGTTTGTACTCAGCTAAGACCCCAGAGCTCCCCTTTTCCCTGTTCAGTGATTACCTCTCCTTTTGAAGTCTCTTCTGTCCAAGAACTGTCTCTAGACAGGTTTGAAGGCCCCTCCCAAATCTCCGCTCTGTCCCAAGACACATTCCTCTCCCCACAGTGCCCGTGGGTGCAGACGGCTGCAAACCTCTGACGTATACTTTGGAAATCAGATCATTTCATACACCAGCTCCATAAATAGGAGGCCCCCCCACCCCTCCCCCAAACCCACTGGCGTCCATCCCAGCATTGCTGTGCCCCTCCACCGCCTCCCCTGCAGACTGTCCACCCACCCACCCCCATACCACCCCTTGCAGGGTGTGGTGCCGGCCTCATAGCTCAGCTCTGCCCCAGCCCCCGGCCATGCTGCAGGGTTGGGGAGCAGCCAGGGGCACTTGGGGAACAGGAGGGCACCCAATAGACTGATTTGGTGGAAAGGGGACAGGACATGGCCACCCAGCTAACAGGACCAGCGGTGGTCCCTCACTCCCACCTTTCCCCTCTCCTGCCTTGATAGACTTACAGTGTTTGAGTGACACGTTCCCTGCAACTGTCAGTTTATAGAGTGCCTAAACATTTGCTGGAGCCTCTTGGGATGACAACCACCACAATTCTCAATAAATCTGCCTGTGTCACAAGACAAGGTCTTGAGTTAAAAGCTTACCTGCCTGCGGTGTCCTCCCTGGCAGGCGGGCAGGAAGAAATCGCTGGGGGCCAATGCTGCTTAGGGGTTTTCAGGTCACTGAGGACTTGTCCTGCATTATGGGTCATAGGTGGCTTTCTACTGCTAACACACGTGGCCACCAAGAGCCCCTCGCACAGGCAGCTGCCTGCAAGCCAGCCCGCTCGGCTTGAAGATGTCTCAGGGCGGCATCTTCCTCCAGGGACCTGTTTCGGGAGGGCTTTCCATGTAGGAAAGGTGCACTGCAGCCTGCAGACAGCCCTACCGGCTGCGGGGAAACTGGCTCTCGGGAGCCTGTCCTGCAAAGCTTGGGGTGCAGGGATAGCGTGTCCTCACCTGCCATTGAATCTACACCAGTTTTGAAAGCAAAAGCACTCACCGTTAGCTTCTGCATTGAAACCTCAGGTGCATGACACCTGCAGGAGGACGGGGTGAAAGAAGAAAGCATCTCGTACCTTCCCTGCTCCTCCCACCAAGTAAAACACACCGCGTTTAGTGGTACCTCCTTCACACCATTGACACACAAGCAGAAGCGTGGAGAGATGGAGGCAAACATCAGGAAAAGGTATTTACACCACAGAGAGGTAGGGCAGCTCTCACGGTCCGGTCCCTCGGCAAAAGGCACATGAGCACATGCTGCTCATGTCCAGGGAGTACATCGCAGAGAAACAGAGCTAATTTTTCACAAATTACTCCTGCTGCTTTAGATCGCGGAGGATGTTGTGAGGAATCGCCTGTCGCTGCACGCGCTGCGGGGTTAACCCTTCGCAGCTCTCCCTGGGGAAAGGAAGGCTTGCACAGGTGCCGGCAGAGCCCCAGCAGCTGAACTGCCGCTGCTCCCCAGCTCCCTGTACCGAGGTGGGAGCCGGCAGACCGAGCCGGGGTGCAGCACCAGTTCCAGCAGGGGAGAAAAGCACGTCTTTACTGGCAGGTGTTTGGGGTAGAGCTGTGGGCGGCCTCGGCCAGCTGCCCATCTCCCAAGCCGGGAGCTGCAGGGTGCTGGCGGGACAGCGAGGAGTACAGCAGCCAAAGCACCAGCAGCAATTTAGGGCACAACTCCGAACGCTCAGTTTCAGTCACACCTATCGTAAATCAAGAAAACGCCAGGGAATACTCCTGGGAGTGCTACTCATAGAAATATTGGAAGCAACAAGAGCAACAGCTGGCCCCTGCGACAGCTTTTGTCGGTCTGACATCCCGAATGCCGAGCACGCCAGCATCCACGCGTGGGCCAGGTAAGAGGAGCAGGAACCAGAGCCACAATCCTGGCCCCGCTGCCGACCGGGAAAGGAAAGGAAACCCGCTCCTTTGCATCCCACACCTAAACTGAACAGAGCAACAAGCTCAAACAGGCAGAGAGCAAAAGGCCAGCATTTATAGCATAATTTCTCCTGTACGATGAGAATCACCTTTCAAGATGGGGTCAGGGGAAGCTGCAGGGCAACAGCAAGCTGTTCAGTTCAAGAGGAATTATTCAGCCTTCAGCAGAACATAATTACACATTCAGACTCTCTCTGGGCAATTCTTTATTCGGGCCAAATTTACACTAGTTCCTAAAGGGAGCAGTCAATCTCAATGAACGACTTACAGTTTCATCATCTTTATAAGACTATATTAAAAAAAAGAATATCAGAAGTTTAGATCTTTAATTAGCAAATTTTAACCCCACCTTCACTTCACATCACCCTTTCTTTTGTTGATTCCTTCATTCTCATCAATAGGTGCAAAAATGCTAGCTTAGATTATAAACAATTTTCAATTTTATTAGTCAATAGAAAATTTACCCAGTACCTTTAATGCATCCATATGTTGTGATTCTGTTTGGCAGAGCAGTGTGTAATCCCCTGATGCACAGTTTTGAAAGAGGGTTTTTTTAACATACAGCAGGGAAATTTTTGCATCCTTTGCACAGGAAAACAATTCTTCATAAGGCAAATTGTTGCAACAGAATTAATAAACATAATTCATTTTTCCCTTTAAGGTGAGCCTGGAATATTTTTCTTCGCATAAGTAAACGAATTATCGTTCATTCTCACTGTGGGGAGCCTGGTGGTGGCCATCACCTGTTAAATACTGTAGCTGCTCTTAATGGTCAGCTGGAGAACTCAGCTGGGAGTGTTTTATGTAAATAAAGCTGACTCCTCCTTTGCACCATTTTAAAGCTGTATGGAGAGAAGTAAGGCAGAATTTTAGTGAACTGGGGTATTTTTTCTCATCATGATGTTTTTCTTCTAAAAAACAACATGATACCATTGAGTGTACTTTATGGAAGTGAACTAAAAATCCCCTGAAGATAACAAGGCTTTCCTGACTTCAGTGTTATCAAATACTCAATTTTTAAAAGAAATCATTGCTGTCTTACTCTCACAAACAATTTCCTGGAGGTCTTTCTTACCCAAACCTGCTTTGATGCCTTGTATTTATTTGCCAGGCTTGGGTGGGTTCCTCGCCGTTTGCAGGAGGGGAGTGTGCCTCGGTCTCTAGTTTAAAGTACCGCGGATGTTTTTGAAGTAATGCTGGGAATGTTGTCTGGCCTTAGTGACGTGACTTCAGTCCACAGCAGGAAAGGAGCCCCTGGGTACCTCTGGTCAGAGCCCAGCGAGAAGCGGCGATGCTGGGGAATCGGCTAACTCATCATCTTTTCTGCTGTGGGATTCGGGTCGGTTCCCACCAGAGCTGGGCACCGGGGGAGCCTGCGAGGGTGCCAACAGGTCCCAGCGCGGCCATGGACGAGGAGGATGGACGCGTCCCCACCAAGGGCAGCCCACGTCTCCGCAGCGAGCCCCTGTCTCACCCGCCTCATCCCAGCAGGGCTGGGTGAGGAAGCGGGCAGGAGCCCTGCTGGCAGGGCTTGCCTGTCTCCTGGTCCCAGCCTGTGAACGGCAAACCGTCCTGCACCCCGCTTCCTTGCTTCGCCCTACAGTCTGTGCCCTCTCCTCCTTTTTTCCTTTTTTTGTGTTACCTTCAAGTTCAAGGGAGGGAAGGTATCAGAGAGACATCTGTGTAAGGTCACGTCTCAGCCTCCTGAAGCTCAGGGTGGCACCCACGTACCATGGTGGGGTGCTCTGTAGTGTTTCTCTTCCAAACTCTTTTTTTTTTTTTGTAAATATGTATCAGAAACCAAGTCATTGTGTCAAGCACAGAGCTCAGGGAATGGCTGAGAGAAAAGCACCCTACTGCAATTTCTTCTTTCTGGGCACTGTAGCCACCATCAAACACCTGTACAGTCCTATGTTCCCAGCAGACAAGAAACCTCAGGGCAAGATGCTGACTGCTCAAGAAAGAAAATCGCCTCTTTCTACCCACTCTTCTCCACCAAACACAGGGAAGTACTTGAGCTGAACATTTCCAATAAACAAAATAACAGAAATATCAGAGTTACTGTGCTGCACCCACAAAGCATTTATCAAGGTGTATCCTCTGCAGAGTTTCTCAGCTAATTCAGCACATACACTTTTTCTGTTGGCAGATTTTTTCCTGTTCCTCTGCCACACTCCATCATTAAAAATTTCGTGCCCCTGCCAGTCTTTCTAATTCGAAGAACAAATAAGATAACTAATAACTTTTATGATGAGGCAGAGGGGCTCTGCCTTATCGGGAAAATCTGTGTGCCATCTGAGTTAAAATAAAAAGTCACCTGCAGCCAGAGAGGACTGGGACACACCTCATCTAAATAAGATCACAAAACCTGAACTTGAAAATCTCTGGGCCGTATCCTCAGCTGGTGTCAGATGAGGCTGGAGCCAGGGAAGTTACGCTGATTTACACCCCCGGCTGATTGAGCCCGGTGTGCTTAGCTGGACCGGGCACTGGCAGCACAGCGTGGTGGAGGATGCTGTGAGTACTCCTGTAGCACAAAGACACTTTTTAGACTCCAACCCTGCTCCCACAAATAACAACGTCCCCTTGCTTTCCAAGTATTTGCTACTTAACCCCCCCTTTACGTGCTTTATGCTTCCCATTGTGCCTTTATTCAGTTTTAAAAGCCCTTGGTCTATCCTTGAGCAAAGAAGCCTCTTGAAATAAACCCAAGATTAAACAGCAGTCTCCCTCCGAGCAGAGAATTAGAACAACTTTCCTTCTACAGCTCACCAGATTAACTTTATATTCCTGCCACAAGCCTTGCATGCACCAAAACCAAAAGCAACTTCTTTCCACCAGACCCCTGCTGCCGTTAGCCAAACCTGAGGCAAAGCAACCAGCGCTCGCAGCCATTCACCAGCCATGGAAAGGGGACCCAGCACCCAGCCCCCAAAGGCTGAGTTACTGATGGAGCCACGCCGGGCTCCACCATCTGCCAGCGAGCGGTGGGCTGCGGGCTGGGGTGGCGGCGGGGGCTCGGGGAGCTCGGGAGTGACCCGCAGGGCTGGCCGGGCACGCACACGCGTTCCATCCCCGTGCTCTCTCCTCTCGCAAAGTTACCTTTAAAACACCCAAGAAGACAAACAGATACAACTCTGCTAAAGTATGCTCCTCGGTGACTCTCATGAACTAGATGCCTGTCAGTCTCAAAGGAAAAGCCCGCCATCCCTCCCTTCAGTTTTCAGTTAAGGATAAAATTCAACTTAGCATCTGGTTTGAAGGTATGAGGAGATTACAATTAAACTTATTGCTCTATGAACTCTACTAAACCCCAAAATCTGTGATATGAATACTGCCTGCTATGTATACTGCAAAAAAAGTTGCTTTTAAAATGGAAGAGGCATTTACCTGGCAGCAAAAAACCTCCGCTTGGATTCAGGTTTGGAAAAGCCCGAAGCTGCTCTGCATGCAGAGTGCTCTGTAGTCAGAAGTCTTCATCAACTATTGAGCGCGTGCACACACACACACACACACACACACACAGAGACACACACACACACACACACAGAGACACGAGCGCGCGCACGCAGCACCAGCCGGCGGCACGCGCCGATCTGCTGCCCCTCTCCTGACGGACCCCGCTCCCAGGGCTACGGAAGGGTGTGCTTCGGTGAGGAGCCGAGGAGCTGCAAAGTTAGCACGCAGGCAGGCAGAGCGAGAGCTGCTCCGACAAGGCTCAACGACGAACGTCAGGCAGAGAAGAAGAAGCATGCTTTCCCCTTACCTATTGCTTAGGTTAAAACACTGAGCAGTGTCTTTAGAGAGCCCGGGCATTGGGACCCACGGGGCAGAGGACTCTCAGCACAGTCACACAGACCCCGGCAAAAGCCATCTTCTCCCTGTCTCTTAGCACAGTGCAAGTCTCCAGCAGCTCAGCTCTCCAGCTGCAAACATCTCATTAGACTAATGCATTCAGCACAGGCAGAAAACTCGATTTACCATAGCTACAGCAATGAATTTCCATTACGATGACAGCTTCAACCACATCATGTCCGGAAAAGCAGCCAACCACTGCCTTTTAAAGAACACACACGTTTTACACGCAGAGAACGAGGCCTGCGCGTCGGGTTTCCTCTCTCTCCGCAGCTACACCGAGAAAAAAATTGCCACTTCTTTTTATTTCAGAAACTCCCCAAGCTGCAAGGTAAAGGCATTTGGAATCTTCTGCCCCCTTCCCCCCCCCCCCA
>Ga0065711_1029547_pt1 | contig 35753 bp, 20 predicted proteins | sample Hoacrofraction12_FD_59098 | JGI IMG/M metagenome (GOLD analysis project Ga0065711, IMG submission 59098) | Hoatzin crop microbial communities from Cojedes, Venezuela - Epithelial fraction 12 v2 (version 2) | ecosystem: Host-associated > Birds > Digestive system > Esophagus > Crop | place...
GCCCTAGTGAGGCCCCATCTGGAGTACTGTGTCCAGTTCTGGGCTCCCCAGTTCAAGAAAGATGAGGAGCTACTGGAGAGAGTCCAGAGGAGGGCTACGAGGATGGTGAGGGGACTGGAGCATCTCTCCTACGAGGAGAGGCTGGGGGAGTTGAGCTTGTTCAGCCTGAAGAAGAGAAGGCTGAGAGGGGACCTAATAAATGCCTATAAATATCTGAAGGGTGGGTGTCAAGAGGATGGGGCCAGACTCTTTTCAGTGATGCCCAGTGACAGGACAAGGGGTAACGGGCACAAACTGAAGCACAGGAAGTTCCATGTGAACATGAGGAAGAACTTCTTCCCTCTGAGGGTGACGGAACACTGGAACAGGCTGCCCAGGGAGGTTGTGGAGTCTCCCTCTCTAGAGGTGTTCAAGACCCGCCTGGACAAGTTCCTGTGCAGCCTACTGTAGGTGACCCTGCTTTGGCAGGGGGGTTGGACTAGAAGACCCACAGAGGTCCCTTCCAAGCACTGACATTCTGTGATTCTGTGATCTTCTCTATCCAACCATTGAATTTTGCTAAACGCATCTCACATAATTTTGTCCTTTTCACCTAAAAACAAGTAACGCAATTTGATAGCTTCTGAATTGTAGGCATTAGGTATACAGCACAATAAGACTACGGCACTGCCAACCATGGCATGCTTTCAAAAGTAGTCAATTTCCTGTGGCTGAAGATTAAAATGAAATAAACCGTTCTGAAAATGGTGTTGTCCTACCCTCTGGTTCCGATGGAGTTGAGCTTTTGTAAGTACGAACTGGCCTGAGAGAGGTTAAAGATGCATAGAAATTTCCTCTGTTTCAAAATTAATATGATGCAGAAAAATGAGTCCCTATAGCGGAATGCACTGGAGATCTGGACTGTAGCAATAGCAGAAGAAAAGAATTATCTCCCAGCAATGAACATCTAATCTATTTTCTTGATAAGTATGAAGTAATGACAGAGACTACAACAAGAGTTCTCATCCACTGCATCCGTCTGACAGAAGAGGAAAATGATGTGCTGCCACAAAAGATGAAGAACCTGTGAGTAAGGAAAATGGAAAAGGAGAATCACTGAGGAAAAGAAAAATACATGCAATGAGTAAAGGCTTTGAAGATGAGCTCAGTTACAAGAAAAGTATCAATAAAAAAAAACCCCTCTATGTCACAACAAATCCATAGCAGGATTTTTTTACAAGAAAGGCATGGACCTGTTAGAGTGGGTCCAGAGGAGGGCCATGAAATTATCAGAGGGCTGGAGCACCTCTCTTTTGAAGAAAGGCTGAGTGAATTGTTGTTATTCAGCCTGGAGAAGAGAAGGCTGCAGGGAGACCTTATTGCAACATTTCCATACTTAAAGGGGGCTTATAAGAAAGATGGAGAAAGGCTTTTCACTGGGGCCTGTAGCGACAGGACAAGGGGCAACATCTTTAAACTGAAAGAGAGTAGGTTTAGATTGGACATATGGAAGAAATCTTTTATGGTGAGGGTGTTGAGACACTGGAACAGGTTGCTCAGAGAAGCCATGGAAGCCCCATCATTGGTAGTGTTCAAGATCAGATCGGATAGGTCTTTGAGCAACCTGATCTAGTGAAAGATGTCCCTGCCACCCCTGGGATGGGTGACCTTTAGGGGTGCCTTCCAATCCAAACTGTTCTACGACTCTGTGATTCTATAACTTTTCTCCCATCCAAGCCACTGCCCTGTTAGAAAGCTACAACCTAGCTTCCATTACTGAAACTTGGTGGGACAAATCCCATGACAGGAGTGCAGCTCTCAATGGCTACAGCCTGTTCAGAAAGGACAGATGAGGAGGGAGGGGTGGAGGGGTTGCCCTCTACATAAAGAAATAGATAGAGTGTGAAGAGCTGTCTCTGCAGAATAGCCACGAGCAGGTTGAAAGCTTATGGGTAAGAAACAGAGACCAAGGAAACACAGGGAACCCGCTGGGAGGGAATGGCGTAGGTAAGCGAGCAGCTTTCTAGAGCTTAGTTGCCAGCTGCCAGTTGAGTTAAACCATGACAGTCCTTTTTGGCACCCAACATGGGACTCGAAGCATTGATAGAACAGCAGATCTGCCCAGACAATGTTAAAAAGAACTAGTGATAAGCATTCACTGCATCCGTTTGGTTGTCACTGGCCACAGTGTAAAAGACGTTACCTGTAATGAATGAAGACAAATATGAACAACAACCTGTTTAGAAAAATCACTTTCGAAGAGAAAGGAAAAAAACCCACAAGCACTGTTCATAAAAATGAAAGCATCTATCATGAGGAAACGAGTTTCTGCACCCAAGTGTCATTTGTGGTTACTAAAGACATCCTTTCCTCAGATATTGCAGCTACATTGAAATGAAGTAAGGGCATTAAAGGACGGTCAATGCCTATTTAGTGCAGGAACAGAAAAGGTAGCTCATAGTACAAAGGTCAAAATTATGTAGAACATAATCATTATGGAAAAGGCTAAGGTTTTAGAAACAAATGCATTATTTTTTTTGGAAGAAGACTGGTTAATAGGAGCAGGAAGTGCAATAATGGAAATACTTTCAGTCTCTGCAGTTGGGAGATAAGCAATAGTCTGTGACACACAGCTGAATGATTTGATAATAGATGAGAAAGCAGAACGAGGAGCATTTGCTCCATTTTAAAGACAGAAGACAAGACCCTGATTACCACACAGATGTTTCTGAGGCCAGAATTCTCATCTGTTTTAAGTAAAAGTAAGCCACTGGAGTGTGTATCTCCGTAGGCATACATCAATTCGTTTCTCTGCTAGTCTCTTATTCGGAGTACCAGTTAAGATACCAGTGAGAGAAGCTGAATTTGCAAAGCCTGTCATACCTTGATAGGTGTTCTATACTGTTAGTCATCTACTGATTGGATAAGCACTTCTGAAAGTGGTGGTTGGATTAACCCATAAAAGCTGCATGTGGAAACCAAGGAGGTGCATTTCAACCATTTTTGATTTTGGCTGCAGATGAAAATGGGCCACATGGACAAAGCCTGGAGAATTGAGTTGCGAGCAGCCTTTTTGTCACTGGACAGAACACAGGGTTCTCCTTCTGTGACACAGAACAGTTCACAGAGAGCCCAGATGTGTGAAATGCCCACTGCTCCATTTATTGTTGGAGCAGAGAACGTGGTTTTTCATTAATGCGCCAACAAGGTCCCGTTTCAGGGCAGAGAACCAGGAGGTATGTCCTCTTCACCTGGACCTAACTAATGCCTTTGGGAGTGCAAATATTCTGCAATTCTGTCACACACATGCTTGGCCCGACTGAAAGAGCAAAACGCTCCTACACTTTTGCTAGCTTGTTGTTTGCTTCCTGAATCAGCTGGTATGATACTGCATCGAGGAAGAAAAGCCGTGACTAAGAGAACTGTTGATTCATTTTTTCACAAGCTTTTTACCACTGGTTATGGAGGGCTATGCTGCTGCACTGAAACCCCGCAGAGTGGAAAACCGCTTCATCCTAAGAAAACGCTGCCAAGGAACTGCCGAAGCTGCTGGCCATTCTGCTGCCATGGAAGCAGCTAAACTTTGTAAGAAAAGTATGGTACGTCCTTGGTACACACTTTGCGTGCGTTGACCATTTGCTCTGATTTTATTAGTATATGTCAGCCACTGGCCTTTCAAAATGCAGTTTTGACAATGTGAAAAACTATGCTATTCTCAGACCGTTGGCTTTACCTCAATTTGAAACTAAAATTGAAATGGAGGAGCAAACAACTTGGAAATATTACCTATTGTAAGGAAAGGTCATAGCCATAACTTCAAAAAGCAACATGAAGTCTATTGCTTTCAGTTCAATAATTACTTTATACTTGCCTCCTCACTTAAACTCTAAGTAATCAACAGCATGTTATTTTTTTGTAAGATAAGTTATGATTTTTTCTGTCCTACCTAATTAGTTTTGCATCCTTTATCATATTTCTACAAATGACAGGATTGGTTGTACGTGGGCTAAGCTTGAAATGTATTTTTTATTTTAGTTACATTTATCATAAATTATTTTTACTAAATCTGAGAGGCTTGCAAAAAGTGCTTTGTAAAAAATAATAAATACTTTGTGTGGAAAACTAAGTTACAAGATCAGTAGGAAACAGGAAACAAGGATCTGAAACGGAAAATTAATTTTGGCAAAAGTGGATTACGGTTTTTCCTTTGTCCAGCACTGATAAAATTGTAATTGGTAACAGAATAGATTAGTTATAAATTTTTTCTAGTTATGGAAATGAGTAGAGACTGAAGTTTTTTACAAAAATGCATTTCAAAATCAGGCAAATAGGACATTCTTAAATCACAGAGGAAAGGGAGTAATCTTCAGGAATGATGGCAGACTTGCACTGAAATTTTTCTTAGTAAAGGGTAATGTATGCAAAACAAAACAGTGCAAATACATCCTATATAACATTTGGGAAAATAAATTATAATGAGAGATCCTGGTCCTTAACATAAGCCATGAAGTAAAGGAAATTCCTTCAAAAAGGAAACTGCTAAAATTAATTCAGGACCCTTCTGATCCTTGAGTCAGGCACGTCTGATCCTGAGGCAATCAATTTGCTTCTTGAGTAACTGGATTTAAGAGCCTGGAAAGTTCTTATAGCTCTACTAGATGTGGTCACCATGGGCTCCCAGAGAAGCAGAGACCCCAGAGACATCCCTTCTCTGTGACCAGCACTGGTTGGAGTCCTGCCTGCTTGCCCACAGGCATGACAGGAACACAGCTCAGGAGGCCTTGAAGGGGGTTTCCCATGGGATGCCTATGAGCCTGGCAGGGGAAGGTTAGGACAGGCACAACAGCCTGCAGATAGTTCTGACATGGGCAATAGTGCTGCCCTAAAGTGGGTGGAACAAACCTTGTGGTGACCTTATGTTTAGATGCCTTCATGTCTGGCACCTGCTACATCATGACCTTGATTACTGGATCAGAAGCTAACAGGGGAAAATGAAGAATACCCGTCTCTACCCACAAACTACTTTTGCTGCTCTTAATGGTAAGATACATTAGAGCCAGCTGGATAAATGACAGCAGCATTCCTCCTGCCTAATCCAGCTATCCGCTGTGCTATTTCCATCTAGTATGAATTTATCACACTGCTTTTTTGCCTTTTTTTTTTTAATCAAAGTCTCTCTAATATTTAGATCTCTTCTCTGACATTTATTAGCCAGCAGCTTCCAAAACTATTTTGTGCTAACCTGCCCTCCATATTTTACATTTTCAATTACAAGAGAAATGCAATGAGAAGCATTTAATATCCATAACAATCCATGCTGCTGCCATTACACAGACAACAAGGAGACTTGTTATCTCCTCTTGACATACGCTACTTCTGTACAGCAGAGCCACGAAGTCACTGAGTCACCCTCTCCAAAACACAGAGAAATTAAATAATTCCCAAGCTTCAGTTCCAAATGAGATATGAATGTCTAGTATAAGACAGGAATGCCACAGGAGGCTCATGGCAGGTAACTACTCGTGGTCATACCTGGTTTCAGTCCTCACAGTCAAGACAACCACTGCACTGGAAAGTGCTGGACCGATCACATTGACAGGAACATTTTGAACATTGCCAGGTTCCTATTCCATTCCACTGGTGCTGGTTAGCAGCATGCTTAGCACAACCCTGAATTAAGATCCTTTATAATGAGCTTCCTACACATGGAGAGTGATAGGCTACGACTGCTGCGACTGCTGCAGAATACTCATATGCCAGAAAGACCAGGAAGCCCATGTGAGGGGCTGGAGCTCCCCTTCCGTGCACTAAGTGTTTGCTGTCTGCTCAAAATTAGTCCTCCGAGTGTCCTCTGCAGTCGGTGAGAGAGACTCACCATGCCTGGTGTGGGCACCAACAAGGCCAGGCTGACCTGGTGCTGAGCACAGCCACTAGATCAGGGAGTCACAGATTATTACTCTTAAATTTAAAGCAGTAAGTTATGAGTATATGAAACCACATAGCTCTCATTGATGGTACGCTTCAGAGGGGAATTCAATTCAAGAGTTAAATCAGTTTGAAGAAAAGCGAGAATCACACTTATGGCTATAAACAGAAAAACTGACATTAACTCTTCTAAAAGAAAGTATTGTTGCTGAACCCAAATGTACAGTAAAGCATTCTCCAAAGAATGGTTGACTTAACCACACTTCTGTAGCTAGGAGGTCAATAAAATGCTTCATAAGTTTTGGGATTGCTATTAGGTCTTGAAGAATAAATTAGTCTATACCCACTGTAAACAGGCTTTATTCCTCGCTTCCTTTAAAATGTTGATAGTCAGTGTTAACAATTACATAGTTCAAATTACTTGTGCCATTTGATTAGACAAGTACTTTATGCCCTCAAACTCTCCAAGTGTTATTCTCTAGCCTGATATTAAAGTTATTCTTAAATACGGAAGGAAAATTCCTGAGAACTGAAAATCTTCCCCCCTGAGAAATCCACATAGATTCAGTACATGTTAGACTGGCATTACATGCAGAAAGTTCACAGCATCTTCGCTGCTCTAAGGAGATTATAGTCCTAGAGGGGTATGAAAAATTTATTGGAGTTTCACAGACAGCTATTTTTTCCCTTGTCTGTCTGGATTATATTCTGTCTGGAGAGAATGAAGGAAGGTCTCCTGACCTTCTAAAGTTGACTGTGATTACTGTGTTAAACTCCACTCTTATTACCCTTATTTAACTGCATGGACCTTTTATTTCTTGTTTCTGTTTATTTTCCCTGTAAATTCATTTTTAGACACAAAATTTAATTTGAAATTGCTGTAACATTTTGCTTCTCCATTGTATCAGTGCTTATTTACACTTGAATGTAACAAATAGATTTTTAAATTAAAATTACTTTTGTCCCTAGGAGATAAAAATATAAAATATATCCACAATTACTTCCTTTCATTGTATTTGGAGTATTCCTCCAGTTCATAGGGTACTGCAAGAGTGGCATCATTGATTTTCCTGGTTACTGTGTCTCAATACAGTGAGACTATATATCTAATATACCCATTTAGAAACAAAAAGGCAGCTTTCTAACCATCTGCGCCTCGGAGTCTCAACACAAACTAGCAGACTAGGAGGATTTTATGGGGTTTTTTTTCCGTTGTGACCCATAATAAATATTCTGTAGACCAAATCTTACCCTTGCTTATATTTTAGTAATTTGTGTCTTTATCACCTTCTTTTGGAGATAGCTGTAACTCTATCACACCTTGTACAGTGAGATTCATCAGCTCATCATCTCCTTCAGCAGACGGTGCGTATCATACCAGCTAATGTTTCTTTGGTGTGACACTAACCAAGGCTTTGCTTGAATAGGAACATTCATGCTTTCAAATATGATCAAAAGTTTATTTCATCTGATCAAGGTTTACCGTAGGATTCCCCAGGTTTTCTCACACGCTGAATTTTTGAGGATGATAAACCAGGTAATTAAAAACAGCTAATTTGTTTCCATACCACTGCCATTTTTAATATGATTTGAGAAAATGTTTTAATTAACAGATATTTTCCTTGTAAAATGGTCTGAGGTTGATATCCTGGCCTCGCTAATTTCAGTCTGATTGTATCCAAAATTGTCAGCCTGTCCCTTATCCACCTGTCCCAGCCTATTAAGAACGAAAAGGTGTGAGGAAACCAGGCTGCAGTTTCTCAAGCAGCTATGAGAGCTTCAGGGGAATGTTCTTTGATGAGACTATATAGTTGTTTTCCCTTTGGTATATCTCAGCTATGCTTTTTAACCTTGTAAACAAGATGTCTGTAGCACCAACAAACCTCATGCTGCTCTTCAGCATCCAGCTGGTTGTCCACTAGGACTTGAAATGAAAATGTTTTGCACCCACACTGAAAGAAAGAAAGTGATGGCTGGGTGTAGACACACAAGGGCTGTAAAATCTTGAGTTCTTTATTGTGTCTGTAACACCAGCAGGACCATTCTTTCCCCTGCTGTTCGTGTGCTGAAGTCTTCATGGTCCAGAGAATGTTTTTCCTCAGTGTGGCCAGCACGACCCCAACCAGCAGAGCCCAGGACCGTGTGCTGCCTTAGCCCCATGCTGCTTCAGGGGACAGAAGAGGGACATTCACTTCTATACGCCACAGAGACCAAGTGACACAAACCATCAATGCTGCAAATCTGACCCATCCAGAGAGTGAGCACAGGAGTTTTGAGAGGGGTTTTTTTCCATGCTTTTAAGCTTTACCACCAACAATGCCAGCTATCACCTTCTGGCTTACATTAAAAACCAGAATTCCTATCAACCACAACTTTTTGGCATAAAACAGGTAAGACTTTGGTCTGGTAAGACACAATATGTATTAATGTCAGTGCTATTGTCACTATGCAAATGCTTCCAAAGCTAGCCAACCCATTTTCTTCCGTTTAGTTTATTCTCGAAATCTCACAGGGACTCAAAAATCAAGTCCAAACTGAAGACTGATGTGTCCTTAAAATGCATAAAAATTTCCAGTTTTCATCTAATACAAAATAATTTCAATTTGAACAAGTGCTTCTGCAAACATTTGTCACAGAACCTTACCACAGCATTTATCCAATCCAAACACCAAAACACAAAGTAGTAAAACATCAAGGATGTCACGTGTCTTGTGACGTCCACATATTTTGCAATGAGCACAAAAAAATACATTTCATCTCAAACATCTTTGATCCTGATCTAAGCTTTAAAAAAGTTTTTCCAGTAGCATTTTAGTCTTGATTCTGGTATCAAAATGTTCTTTTAAATTTTATTGGACAAAATTTTCTCCAAGGTTTTTTTGATCTGAGACAGTCTCACATAATTGCTGAAAAGACAAAATATTTTCTATGTGTACATATGTGTGTGTGTGCACACGTATGTCTACATGTAGACTTAGATATAAACATAAATATGCAAATGTTCAACTATAAAAGTTAATTTACATTTTTACAGCTATTTTGTGCTGTGTTTATGTCCAGCGGCACTTCTCAGATTATTGTGGAAATAATATTTACCTTGAATTACAATGGTTGAAATTTACTTATTGAAATGCAACATTTTTAATGTGGGAAGCTCCCCAGGCTGGGCACAGAAGAGGCAGAAAAGGTAGCGGGAAGGATGCTTAATTTTGATTTTGGTTTCGTCTGTGCAACTCTCCCTCCTGTGCATATGCATTACCACGCAGATTTTAAAGGAGACAAACTGTTTTACCACCTTCAGCATTTCTGCTTCACACAGGGAACACATTCAGCAGAGAGATGCAGTGAAAAGATCAGTCAACCTTTATTTGTTATGATGAGTGTGAGCCGGTGCCAAGACTGCCCCAATGCCATCGTTGCAGCTGCAGGAACCTGCAGGAGTTCAAGCTCCAGTTTAATCTCAGCCTCGAATTTCTTTGTGATCTCGAACAAGCCCTACCGGATATCACATTTGTTAAGGGGAAGGCAGCAATATTCCTCAACCTCACAATGACAGGCTAAGGCTGAATTAAATAGCATCTTGCTACAAGCAATCATTTGGTTACAGCTGAAAAGCTGTAAAAGAAAATAAAGTTTTAATACAATGCTGGGTGAAAATAAGAAGTTATATGGGCTGCAGGGGACACGCACGCATCCACCTGCTGCAGTGCAGGATGCTCCACAGACTGCAGTGTGGCTGTCTGCTCCTTTGGGGTGCTCTATGGGCTGCAGGGGACAGCCTGCCTCACCATGGTCTACATCACCAGCTGCAGGGGAATCTGTGCTCCGGCGCCTGGAGCACCTCCTCCCCTTCTTCTTCACTGACTTTGGTGTCTGCAGGGCTGTTTTTCTTGCAGTTTCTCACTCCTCTCTCAGAGCTGCTGCACAGCATTTTTACACTTTCTTGAATATCTTTTGCGGAGGCACCACCAGCTGATGGGCACAGCTTTGGGCAGCAGTGGGTCTGTGTTGGAGCTGCCTGGAACTGGCTCTGTCTGACATCGGGGCAGTTCCTGATCTCTTCTCACAGAGGCCGTAGCTGCAGCCTGCCCCCATACCAAAACCTTGCCACATAAACCTAATACAACCTCCTAGACTTTCTTGCATCTTTTCAACTCTATTTGAATACTGGTGTGCACTAGGCCGTTGGTATGAACACACCAAAACTCCGAGGCACCTCAGACTCCAGTGTGTACATGAGAAAGTACGAGAAAAGAAACTGAGAATTCATAAAGAGGTGTGGACCCTTTGAAAAAGGTGCTGAAGAATTCTCTTTATACTTTGTGGAAAGAAAGAAATATTTAATGAATCTTCTTGTAAAGTATTTGCTCCAATGTCCGACATTTACTGAAGGCGGTATTTACCATTTTGCTCCATAACACTGCATTGTTCACTTTTAGTACCACTTGAATGACATGACACTTTTCAAAACCTACTGTGAAGGCAGTAAATCAGTGCTTAGAACAGATAAAATTCATTATTCAAGCACCAGTGTTATTGGCAGTATATAAAAAAGGTCAAATGAGCAGATTAAAAACTTGCAGTATGAATTAAATATATCAGTTGATCTTTATGACAGCGAATACATTTCACACAGGCAGAAGAGATTTGTACATTTTCTGTTAACAGATTTGGGCATATCTTTTGCACTTTCTGCTTGAGGAAGTGCAAAATATGTTTGGAGAGAGGCAGAGGACAAGCAATGAAATAATAAGAATGTGAAATTTTGCACATTGTCATTTTAAAGGGAAATGCTGACTGAGAGAGCTGTAATAGCAACAAAAAAGTGTAATTTTTAATCCTCCTCAACGGACAAAGCCTTTCTGACTGAAGAGATGGGTAGAATTTTTGTGTACATGAATACCATATACACAAATATATAATTTTCCTTTTTTGATCTTTAAAGCATTCTATAAAGGCCTTACAGCAGTCGTATTCACTTTGTAGGCTGTATGCAGTCACTGCTAATCTAGGGAGCATAATTTTAAACAGAGCACTTATATCAGAGTCCAGAGGACTAGAAAACCTAGACATAGGAATGCAAAATCCAGATGCAGAGAGTAATGAAAATTTCTAATCATTATGCTAAGCAGCCTACCTTGATCTGCATAAAAAAAAGAATATTCAGGGCAAAGATGAACGAAAAACATACATATTCCATGTTAGGTTTTTTCTCCTGGTCTCTGAAAGCAGCAAGCTCCCAAGAAAGTAGCTGTGACTCATTTTTCTCCCTGACCTCTTCCAGATAGGAAATCACCCCTATACTGGAATGCTTTGGAGGCACCGGTTTGTTATAGTCAACACTTCTTCAAACAAGACTGGTTTGACATAGTTCTGTCAAGAAATGGTCATTTAATTCTTTATGGGTCACGGTTACCACTATTTTTTACATTTCCACACTTCACATTTAGTCTAAATTTTCAAAACAGAAAAACTGCTGGGTGCCAAAACTGCTGTTTCCCACCTGATCAACAACGCTTTATCACTTTTTTGGATTTCTTGTGTTCCTCTATGGTCATCTTTGGTCTCAATTTAGATTGAAAATTGCAATGTGACAGACACCATCTCTCCAGATAACCACAGGAAAATTCAAGTTAGAAGGATCTGCAGGCGTCCAACCACCTGCTTGAACTAGACTGAGCCATGAGGTCAGCACAGATTGCCCAGGGCTTCATCCACTCAGGTCCTGAAAAGCCCTGAAGATGGGAACTGCACAAATGTGTCTGTGCCACTGTCTGACTGATCTCATGGAGAAGAGTTTTTCCTTGTGTGCAATCTGCAGCTCTCTTGTTTCATTTCATGCCTATTGTACCTTGTTCTCCCACTACGCACTGTTGTGAAGAGCCTGGCCTCCTCTTCTTGACAACCTTCCCATAGATAATAGGGAGTTACTGTTAGGTGCCCCCCCAAAGCTGTCTCCTCTCCAGGCCAAACAAGACCCCATCCCCAAGCCTTCCCTCACAGAGCAAGTGCTCCAGTCCCTGACCATCTCAACAGCATTCTGCTGAACTCACTCCAGATTATCGATGTCTTTTTTTGGTTGGGTGACCCAAAACTGAATGTAGGATCTCACTGTGGCCTAAAAAGTGTTGAATGAAAGGGGCTGGTCATTTTCCTCGACCTATGGGCTATGCTGCTGTTGATACCACCCAGAATGCCATCAACCTTTTCCAACAGGGCACACTAGATTCATGTGCACATTAGATTCCTGTCTGCCACGGCCCCCAGGACCTCTTCAGCAGAGCTGCTGCCCCACCATTTCGTCCCTATCCTGCATTACTGCCAGCCATTCTTCCTTCCTAGGGGCTGGACTTCACAGTTGTCCTTACTGAATTTCATAAGTTTACTGTTGGCCTGTTCCTCCAGCCTGTCCAGGTCCCTCTGGATGGCAGCCCTGCCTTTGAGCTCATTGACTGGTCCGCTCAGTTTGGGGTCATTTCCTCATCAGCTGACTGTTCAGTGCCACTTCCTCCAGGTTACTGATAAAGATGGAAAATAAGGCAGGTCACAGTATAGACCCCTGTGGTGCTCTGCTTCTCACCAACCTCCAGTCAGAGTATGACCCATTAACCACTACCCCCTGAGCCCAACCATCCAACCAATTTCTAGGATTTGGCAGTACCAGGGAAACACCTGTCTGACAAACAAAAAATTAGCACACTTCTGTTTGACCATGCTGGGCCTTTGGCTCTCCCAACCTGATAGAAAAATTTTTCCTAACTGAAGATTCTTGCCTGATTAACTGCATCTTGCAGATGTCACGGAAAGAGAAAAATCAAATTAAATAGACTTGGATTTTTTTCACAAGACTATTTACATTGTACCAGGCCATATTAGTGTTCATGGCTCTAAAACAATACACATTCAGACAAAAAAGAGAGAAGAGTGACCAATAATCCATGGGAGACAAGTTTAGGGAATCAACAACCGTAAAAGACCACTGAGAAATAGAATAGAAAGAAATATTAGTCTGAACCCTATGGAATAGTCAGGCTATTTCTGCTGATGATCTTTTAGACTTTAAATTACCGATTTTCCACAGCAAATTAAAGGAAAAAGAAAATAGCTATGGTTGCATCTGCAGCTGTGTATGAAGTAGGAGAGCCAAATCAACAACAATGCTACAAAATAGCAGTTTCGCTTGGCCAGAAGCAATTCATCACAGGAAACATCAGATCACTAGTTAAACAGGCTGTTTCAGTCAGTTAAATGGCTGTTTCAGTCAGTTACTGTTGGAACATATGGATGCCTCCCGATTTCGCAGCAGAGCAGTAGCTAGCTTTCTGCTCACAGTAAGTTTTGCGAGTACTATATAGTGATGATATGCATGCTCTTGTGATAATGCATACATGTGTTTTTATACATTGTATAAATTTGTATAAGCTTTATACACATAACTTAGATAATCTAAGTTTCTATATCTCAGTGGTTATTAGGTATCACCAAATATTCCAGTAGTTCATAATAACATCTACCACAGCTACAGAGCATACTGCTGCCAACATCAGGGCCTTGCCTTCAAAAAATCATTTAGCTCCATGATCTTACCAGTTCCCAAGCTTTCAGTACCACTCATGTTTTTCCTTTTTCATGCAGAATCTGCATTTAATCTGAACAACTGCCCCTCTATTTAAAATAATCAAGCAGTAGTCCATCCAGGCAACACAGTTCTTGATGCAAGACAGTCCTCTGGAATATTTCCCTGCTCTGATTTTAGAAACCTGAACAATGTGATTTCCACCACATGCAGCACTTTTGAGATCCAGCACACATTTTTTCTTTTAGTGGGAAACAGCCTACTGCTCTTATTTACACCCACATATAACAGTAAAACCAATGGACTTGGGTCCTGGAGCTACTCCGTAGATTTCCTTGGTGCTCAGAGAGGTTTCCTGCCACAGAACCTACTCTCCAGCTCAAGAGAAGGTCAAATTAATGAGCAGAGTATCTCTGGCCCTGTTCCAGTTTCCTAGAAATGTTGCTTCCCTGGGGCCCCAATACCAGTTAACTGCTCTTTGCCCAAGCACCCCAGGTTTTTAAGACCCAGAAGAAAACCTCTATAAAGTTTAGAAGACAATCTCTCTGAAGCAGGCATTTTTTACCTCTGGTCATACATCTGTGCACAAGCATCTGAGACTCAATGAAAGCTAAAAACATGCTCTAGCCTAAATTAAAATAATCATCAAATTCTATTACAGATAATGCAGTGCACAAGCAGTCAAACCACAGAAAAAAAAACCTTCAGAAAAACCCATCCAATTTTAATCAAAATAAATCTACCACAAAGTTTAAGAACAAGTTTGGCTGAACATATAATAATGACAGTGATATGTACTTGCAGATTAATCCTTTCTATCTGTGTTTCCAGATCTGGTAAGCGGTGAAAACATCTATATCCCTTGATAATACTTTCCTGTTCCTGCAGACCAGCAGAAGCACATCTGTTTTTCCTCTGTATTTGGGTATTTTGTCACAAGCAATTGTCACAGGATTACAAAGGGTTAAGAACATCACCATCTGTAGCTAATCTGCTGCCCACTGTCACCCTGATGTTGTTTTGATATATTTTCCAAGGTTTGTGCCTTGTCTGGAACTTTCCCACATCCCTTCCACCTACATTTGCTTTTTTTCAGTTTGAATGTGAGTTTGGACTCTTGTCTCCAACTCTAGTCTGTTTAGGTAGCACTGAGTTATTCTTTTGATCTAAATGGCTTTTGCATACTGTTACCCCTCTGGATGTGTTGTGAACTTACTCTTATTTTGTTAGTAGGATATTTCTAAAAGATCTGTATGTTCCAGCTCTGAGCTAAGTTTTTGGAGATATATATGCATAAGGAAAAAAAAAAAAGTAGGGAAGCTTGGCTGCCTCTTGGCTACCTTTTTCCTGAACCTTCTTTAAGTTATCAAACTTCAAGGTCTAGGACTATCATTCTGGCATCTTCCATAAGTCTTGAATGTAAAGTTCTCCTATAACACATCTAATGTATCACTTCAGATGGAAAAGGTATTTTAAAGCAACCAAATATGTTTGGAGCCTATTGAACTGGCTTGTTTTTATGGGTTTGTGTGGCAAGGTTTTGATAGCAGGGGGGCTATAGGGGTAGCTGCTGTGAGAAGCTGTGAGAAGCTTCCCCCATGTCGGATAAAGCCAGTGTCAGCCGGCTCTAAGACAGATCTGCTGCTGGCCAAGGCCAAGCCAATCAGCGATGATTGTAGCACCTCTGGGATAACATAGTTAAGAAAGGGAAGAAAAAAGTGCAGTGAAACGGCAGTCAAGAGAGGGGAGTGAGACGATGTGAAAGAAACAACTCTGCAGACACCAAGGTCAGTGAAGAAGGAGGGGGAGGAAGTGCACAGGACGCTGGAGCTGAGAGCCCTCCCTTGCAGCTCATGATGAAGACCATGGTGAGGCAGGTTGTCCCCCTGCAGCCCATGGATGTCCATGATGGAGCAGATATCCACCTGTAGCCCATGGAAGGGACCCCATGCCAGAGCAGGTGGATGCCTGAAGGAGGCTGTGACCCCGTGGAGAACCCATGCTGGAGCAGGCTCCTGCCAGGACCTGTGGACCCATGGAGAGAGGAGCCGATGATGGAGCAGGTTTTTTGGCAGGGCTTGTGTCCCCATGGGGGACCCACACTGGAGCAGTCTGTTCCTGAAGGACTGCACCCTGTGGGAAGGACCCACATTGGAGCAGTTCATGGAGGACTGTGTCCTGTGGGAGGGACCCCATGCTGGAGCAGGGGCGGAGTGTGAGGAGTCCTCCCCCTGAGGAGGAAGAAGCGGCAGAGACAGCGTGTGATGAACTGACCGTAACCCCCATTCCCTGTCCCCTGTGCTGCTCGGGGGAAGGAGGGAGAGAAACGGGAGTGAAGTTAAGCCCGGATAGAAGGGAGGGGCAGGTGGAAGGTGTTATGAAGATTTGGTTTTATTTCTCATTATCCTACTCTGATTTTACTGGTTATAGATTTAATTTCCTTTGCTCCCCAAGTTCAGTCTGTTTTGTCCATGACAGTAATTGGTGAGTGATCTTTCCCTGTCCTTGTTTCGACCCTTGAGCCTCTCATCATGTTTCCTCTCCCCTGTCCAGTTGAGAAGGGGGAGTGATAGAGCGGTTTTGGTGGGCACCTGGCATTTATCCAGGCCAAACCAAAACACTTATAAACTAAAAGTACCACTTCAGCTGTGTCACCTCATCTTGTAGTCACATAAGCTGGTGCTTAGACCTTGTGTCAGTGTGAATTTGTTTTGTATTAATTTCTGCTGCATCTTTCTGACTCATCCTCAGAAGTTAGATAGAGTCAATGCTACGTTTCCAGTTTTGCCACTGGGTTGATACTGTTAGTTGGTGACAGAACACAAGTTTTCCCTATATCCTGCATGAGGTCTTGTAGCAGGGTCCCGTGTCCTGCACAGGGGCTCCTAGCAGGGCAGACACACTGCAGGCAATCACTTTGCCAAGCCAGGCACCTGATACCACAGCTAAACCCCCTGCTCTGGACTAAGCAGAGCTTCTCACATGATCAGCTCTGAACACCCTCAGGAGCTCCAGCTCTCAACCAACACCCTCCTGAACAACCTGATCACAGCGTATTGGGGTACTTTTTTGGGCTGTGACTGTTCAAATAGGCTTCAGGCAGATGAGAAAAGATGAAGCTGATTCCCTGCTGGACAAGTATCTCTGTTACTGTTAGCTGTTTGCTCTGTCGATGTAAATTAAATATTCTCATTCTGTTAGGCTTAGTGTGTTACTCAGAATTCATTATGAATATTTTATAAGGTGTTTTTTATTTGTGGAAAGTTGTTTGTTCCTCACTCACACCTACAGCTTCAAGAAGTTACATAACCAAGATATAGTTACATACATATAATTATACATGCGTGTGTGTGTATGTATGCGTATATTTCTGTGTGAGAGTGTGTGTCTAGCTGTCCAGCCCAGGTTTCTCAGGCCACAGGGGGAGCCAAATCTGAGTCCCTCTCAGTGACAAGGAGGTCGCACGGAAGTGGTTCTTGCCGATGAAATGTTTCAAAATCATTCACCGCCATGCTGTGTAAAACCAACATTTCTGGAGAAGCTCAGAGATGGCTGTTCCTAATAGGTGATGACCCTCCCAACCACAGGTGCAGGAGAAGGGCTCAACAAGAAAAGCTTTTGTCTGAACAGCTAAAAACTATGTATTGACTTAAATAACCCTTGAGACAACCTGAAATCCCAAAACTGGAATAGAGCTGCAGAGACAAATGCCAAGTCTAAGTTTCACTTGTCACACAGCAGCTTCATTTGAAGCACTTTTATTTTTTAACCCTGCACTTTGGTGGGTAAAGCTGAGTGAGAATGTTAGATGAAGTACCTTCCAAACACTGAATATATCAATCTGTAAATTCCCAAGAGGCAGACACTTGCAAAAATGTGTTTTCTCCATTTCTCAGGGTTGCTTTCTAAAGCTCCACATCTGCCCACACAAAGCAGAACTACTTCGCTAGTCACTCCGTTGCTTTCACCTTTATTACTACTGAACACAGCCTTCAGTTTTAGCCTGAGGTCTGTCACATCTGCAGAGCTATTTCTGTTTGCTTCTAGCCAGAAGTGCTGAAAGTGAGGAGTTAAGGTAATAAAGATTGCTCTTCTCACTTAAAAGAGCACGCACAACAATCAAGCAAATTGAAATTAGTATCACTGAGAACTGTTAACATCCTGGGCCAATTATAGAGCTGGTGTAAATTGAAGCTGCTCATTTGAAGGCAAGTGAAGCTACAGTGTAGGTAGCTCCTTTGAAGTGACCGTGATTTATCCCAGCTGAGAATCTAAGCTGGAATCTGGAAAAATCAATGTTACTGTAAAAATGTTAGCTTATATAGAATCTGCTCAATAAATAAAATGTACTTGCCTTAGGACAAACACATTTCCAAGGGCTTGTTTACAGAAATATCTAGTCTGCAAAGAGCTGAGCATCAATTTCTGAATATCGGGTGATCCACAGAGCTTACTGCAGTCTTCTCCCCGTACCACGACCTTCCTGCTCAGTCTCCACTTTACATGGGAGCAGGTGTCCTCCCATCCAATGCCCAGCTCCAAGTCACTCTGCACTGTGGAGGGTTTCTCTAAGGTGCACTGGGGCAGTACTGGAGAAGCAACACTAAAAGCAATGGGGAGCACACTCACCATTTACCACACTGTAGGACCCAGCTGCTAGAGCTGCTAGACACGCTGGGCACTAGCTGCCTCATCAAAAACAAAAGCCTGGTCTGTAACTGGGCGATGTCAATGAGCTTGTCTCCTTTTATTGTCAATGAAGAGTACACCATTTTAAACTGTGGGAAAGCACAAAATTCCACACAAATTTCCCTTCAGAAATGCACTGTTCGTCCCACACACTTTTCAGAGTCTTGCTTATGAAGAGACAGAGTGGAGGAGATTGGAGTAGATCACAGAATCATAGAATCATAGAATCATGGAACGCTTTGGGCTGGAAGGGACCTTTAGAGGTCATCTAGCCCAATCCCCCTGCAGCGATCAGGGACATCTTCAACTAGACCAGGTTGCTCAGAGTCCTGTCCAGCCTGGCCTTGAATGTTTCCAGGGATGGAACCTTCACTGCCTCTCTGGGCAAGCCGTCCCAGTGTTTCACCACCCTCACGGTAAAAAATTTCTTCCTTATATCTAGTCTAAATCTCCCCTCCCTTACTTTAAAGCCACTATTCCTTGTCCTACCACAACAAGCCCTGCTGAAAATATTTTCCCATTCTTTTCTATAGGCCCCTTTCAGGTACTGAAAGACTGCTATAAGGTCTTCCCGCAGCCTTCTCTTCTCCAGACTGAACAACCCAAACTCTCAGCCTTTCCTAATAGGAGAGGTACTCCAGTCTTCAGACAATCTTTGTGGCCCTCCTCTGGACCCGCTCCAACAGCTCCATATCCTTCTTGTCCTGGGTGATGATCAGGAGGTCCCTCCTAACCCAAACAATTCTGTGACCTGTGATGGCACAGGCAACCATCCACACGCCAACCACATTCCCTCACTTACACTACACCCATCTGTTGGCACACAGCCACCACCTTTCCTGCCATCACCAGCTAAATGGGGCAGCCTCTGGGAAGTCCTGGTCCTGCCCACCACCCTGATGGTGGCTGAGGAAGATACCCATGCCAGTGATGGCGGGTGACTAACTCTGACCCAGGGCAACTTACCTGACCAGGGTCAGTGCCTGCTGCTTCTCTTCCTTTGGCATGCCACAGCGGGTGCCTGAAGGAACGTTCGCAACCTTGACCCACTATGACTTTGTGCTTTATCTGGAAGATCACTGGTCTAACATCCAGTTGGATATTTCCTCAATCACCTTACCATGATTTTATCTAGCCGTCATTGGTCTCCAGCAGACCTTGTCCATCTACTGTTAATTTGGAAAAATTAGATTTAAGGTCAACAGTTTCCTTTTAGGTTGTGTCGATTCCTTACAGCTCACCAGTTAGTTTTCTAGCTGCCTGGTAGGCTCTGGGTTTTAAGGGAAGGCTGTGTAGGTTCCTTCACACAGGCGAGCTTCTCAAACAGCAATTATCTTCGGGAGGAAGCTCAAAGTTTGCATTTTTTTCCACATTTTAGCTCAAATCTGTTCCTTCCCATCCTGAACAAGAGTATACAAAGGCCACATGCAATGGAAAGTGTTGCTGAGATAGATGTTGCTAACTGCAGATGAATTCACAGTCCGGCCAGCTGTACACCACCTCTGTGTTTTCAGGTTAATAATAAAACCATCAAGACCTTCCATTATCAGACACAAGAGGAAAAAAAAAGTGAAAAGAAACTGTCAGTCTCTCCGCAGTTCAGTTAGTACACCCTTCAAAGCAGAGCATCCAGTGTCTAACCATCCTATTATCCTACCTCAGCTGGAAACTGCTGGGAAAGAAGTTAAAAATAATAAAGGAAGGAAGGAATTGTGTAACAGGACATCATGAACAGTCATTTTCCCAAAACAAACCATTCTTTCTCTGATGGGATCAAATATAGTGAATCAATACTTCAGCTCAGAAGTGGTTAATGGTTTTCAGGGGAACCTTTCTGGAGGAAGGGACTCATTTCTCATGAACAAAACTGATACTTTAGGGGGCAAAAATAGATACAGCTCTGTTTAATGTTATTTTAATGCAGTTACCATGTTTTGGGAGAGGGAAAAAAAGGAAAGGAAAGGACACTGTCAGGTTTCTGTCCTGACGCTACAACACAGAGGGTTGAACTGGAAAATGCTGCTGTTTCCCTAGAAATATTGTAACTCTGAGTGCAACAAACCCAGGAGGTTAGTGAGCAATAAACAAAGGTATTTTTGTTATTAGCTTGTGTCCTTGCTTTTATTGAGTCTCATTTTTCTTTGCCACAAAGAACATAATTACTTTTCCTCCTTTATCTCCCAAATATCTTCAATCTGTACAAATTGGGTGTTTTATTCCTCAATTACACTTTTATCTATTTTTATGAAAATACTGAAGTATACACACAGAGTGGGAGATAATTTTGATATAATGTACATTGTATTTACATAAGATATTAATAATTAATAATCAACGTATATTATATATATTGAAGGGGGGGTTATAAATATCTGTAGATAGGTCTAAAAACTATTTTGTACAAAGATGCATGGGACAAATATTCAGAGTTACTGTGTATTGCAAAGAGTTTCACTGTAATCCAGTGCCCTCTGGCTGAATTCCCTGTTGTCCCAATTCAACCTGTTCCTTCACTTTCCTTCACTTCCAGTGCTATGAATAAGGAAAATCACGGCAACCTCCCTTCCAAAGCTTTTTCTAGAGGTGCTAAATGTTTGATATTACAAATGTACAAGCACTCTGCAGGTTTTCTAACCTGGAATTTGTGAAAATTTCCCAGCCAGGAAAGACTGAGTTTGTTAGAAACACATTCCTGAGTCTTACATTGCGTCAATCCTTCAAAATAACTAGGGAAACCATTTGGCAATTTCAGTCAACTTTGGTGTGGAATGAGATGCATAAAGACACATTTCTACATACAGTCCTATAAAAAGTGAGAAAAAATTATTTATACCCAAATGAGTATAAATACTGAAGGGAAGGGCATCATCACTGTAGTATGGACTCATTACAAACAGTTAATTCAGTCAGCGTAGTCCACTGATTATTTTTCTTTTAAACTGTTATTTATTATGTGTTCTGCTCCTTATCCTCCTGCTTTTCTGATGATCCCCCTCATTCATCATCACAGAATCACAGAACCACTGAATGGTAGGTGTTGGCAGGGACCTCTGAGGATCATCTAGCCCAACCTTCCTGCCAAAGCAGAGTCACCTAGAGCAGGCTGCACAGGACCACATCCAGGCAGGTTTTGAATATCTCCAGAGGAGGAGAATCCACAACCCCTCTGGGCAGCCTGCTCCAGTGCTCCGTCATTCTCAAAGTAAAAAAATTCTTCCTCATGTTCAGTTGGAATTTCCTATGCTTCAGTTTGTGCCCGTTGCACCTTGTCCTGTCACCGGCCACCACTGAAAAGAGCTTGGCCCCATCTGCCTGACACGCACCCTTCAGATATTTATAGGCATTTACAAGATCCCGTCTCAGCCTTCTCTTCTTCAGGCTAAACAAGCCCAGCTCCCTCAGTTTTTCCTCGTGGGAGAGATTCTCCAGTCCCCTAATCATCTTCGTAGCCCTCCCCTGGACTCTCTCCAGTAGTTCCTCATCTTTCTTGAACTGGGGAGCCCATCTTTGTGTACAAGTTTTTATAAAGGAATTTTAAAATTTGAGCCTCCAGATAAATATGTACTCAGAAATTCATCCTCAGCATGTCACTCACACACTGTTTTAATTTTACAAAATGCATATATTTGAACAAAAATAGCAGTGAGCTTTTTCAATTGATTTAACTAATTTTATTAGCTGTGGGAAGCAGCAGAGTAGCTGCCTTTGGCAAAAATGGAGCAGATGTTGCACGGAGGAAGGGAGATTATTTTCCTTTTTATTCAGCATCTGCTTTAATCTTCTTTGACCTGTTGAACGACTAAGCTCCAGCGAGACTGTTTGCACTTCTATCTTCCTGAAGCCTCTTCTCACTGGGAAGGATTCTGCATCTATTAGGAAGGATTTGATGATCTACCTATTCAATATTAACACCCTGCAGATAATTCTGATGCTTCTTTGTTTCAAAAATAGCACGTTCTCTTGCTGTCACCTGGTCACCGCTGTGTGTGGAACAAGCAGCTCACTGCACCGAGCATTAGGACATTTTCCCTTTGTGCAAGCTTTGCTTGTGAACTTAGGTCCATAAGAAAAGCAATCATAAATACACAGCACAAAGTATAAGGACTAGAGTATGTGCCTGTTACCACTATGCAGTAAAAGTTTTTCATCTTGAAAATGCTAACATCTGAATTCTAATGGCAGACAAGTGACCTTTAGTGACCCTTTTTAGCTGCACGCATCAATTTTATCTAGACAGTGCTTCGAATGAAATTGCTGGGCATGTAATTATTCATGATACAGATTTTCGCTGACTGAAATAGAGATGGACACATCTAGCTAAAGCTTTGGGCCAGAAGGCACTTTCATGACATATTAGGTATAATTAAGCAAATCATTTGTTCAATGCGTTTCATTTCTTTTTTCTGTATATGGAATATTGATTTCTAATAAATATATGTAAAACAGAATATAAAACAACTGTTCCTCACATCCACTTATCTGACTCTACAAACAGACGAGCTACGTCTAGTCTTACTTCAACAGTTTCACAGAAGCATTCTCCATGTCACATACTCGATCAGCTGAAAAGCTCATTGGTGTCATTTAAATAGCTCTAGGTTATTAGTCTATAAGGGAGAGCTGAAGAGAGTCTGTTCCCTCTAATGTCGTGTCACCCACTTCCATGGAGCTGTACCACCTTCATGGTCAGGATGCAAACACACAGAGGTAGTAGTGAGTGTCTGTGTAAGCATGAATGTTCATGGAAGACTACTACAAAATCTACATTATAAAGGAAAATTCACACTTTAATTTGAAGAAATTGAAACTCTACTCTTCTTTCTGGCCTGTAAGAGAATTATCTAAACATAATATTATTTTTGTAAAAACAAAGAAAATGAAAACTGAAGAAACAGACTCCATACTGAAGAGCCTCAAATCTTTCAGAAAATGTACATTTTTTTTATGATGGAAGAAAAATATATCATCATGCTCTCACAGACGTCATCACCTATTTTTGTGGTGAGTAACCCCTGAATTAATAGGGCCCTTCCCAGCTAGGAGCTCCTGGGCAGGCAAGACCGAGCAAAGGTGGACAGGCAGGAGGAAGCGCCACAACTGCCGCCACAGCCAGCCGGCTGCTCTGACCTTGCTGCTCCTGCTGACTCCCGCATTCCTCACCCGCTCCCTGCATGCCAGGGACCGGGGGTTAACTCTGTGCAGGGAGAACATCGCTCTTGGGATCATGTCAGCGCTACTGCCTTGTTTTAGATATGTTTTACAGATCCTCTCTAATTTACTGATAAATACCAGAAAATGGGTATTTTACAACACATTTCTGTAATTCCACATCTGCAAGGCTGATGAGATCCTAGAGAGAGGAGACAATACAGTGCATTACCATACTATCCAGACGCTGGCTGGCAGCTCGTATTCACAGCTATTCAGCACTACCCTGAATAGCTTTGTGCATCAGAACAGGACTCAAGGCAATCACACTTATGCGATGCAGTAATTGTTTGTACGAATCCTCATTTTAATTGCCAGCTTAGTGGCCTTGCACAACTCACTTCCCCCACACGTTGCTTCAGTTTCCCAGGTTTATAGATGGCACTGTGATACAAGCCTTTCTGGGAAGTGTTCAGGAGCTGAACTGATGAAAAGTGTTGGTTGAAACAGGAGCCCTCACGTAAAAACTGTGTGATGATGATGATGATAATAATAACAATAACAATAATAATACTGTTATTATTATCATCATTATTATTATTTCACCTGGTCAGTGCAAGGACTGATTTTTCTCCTACAGCTCGAACACAGAGGACACGCCAAAAGTAGAGGCTTTCCCAACAGACTGTGCTGTATTTAAAAGAGTGTTTCAGTAGCATATGCTACCATAAGGTTTAAATACAGAACAGCCGTAATTAGCAGCAAGATGTTAGGGTTGTTGGTATCTGAAATTCAATTAGAACTTGTATTCAAAATCAATTGCATGTGCATGCACATACTTTAATTCTTCTCATATTTGCATTTTTTTTCAGGACAACTACAGCCTTTACCTTAAAACATCACAATATTATTTCCTTAAACTTTAATGATTCAATAATTATGTCCCCCTAAAAAAACCAGATAGAAGTATCTTGAGTATCTTACAACACTGAAATATTATTTAAGTTTTAAGGATTCTTTATGTCCCCCTAAAATATAAGGTAGAGGAAACTTTCCATGAGTTACCAAGAGAGGCTGGGCATCTAACTTTCATTAGACTCCTGAGTTTCAAATGAAAAAAAGTGTGTTAATACTGGTTAGCTTGGCTGTGCACCTGAACCCCAAGAGCATCATCATGCGAGGGATTTTGCTCTCCTTTGAAAACAGGGAAAACTGCCTTTTAGCTAGTGCATGGTCAGAGTGATCATCAGGGAAATTAGAACAGAGCAACTAGCTTACTGTAAATTACTACATCCTTGTTAACTGCAAAATAACTTCCTCCAGTAAACAACAGCTGTGTGAAAAGATACCTTGCTGCAGGGAATTGCTCCCTCTAATCAGTCCTTGTCATTACACTATTGGAGGGGTATGATCACAGATTTTTAAAATATGTTTCAATAACTTTTTTAGATGACTGCAGACTGGGTTGGGAAAAAAAATAAAAAAAGAAGATTACTTTGACACGTTTTATCCTGAAATTTAAGGTCTTACAGAAAGTTTTTTAGATGTATGACAATAAAGACATATTGATGGTAAAAGAATTTTTTGAATAAATCTTGATACATTTCTGATATGAGCAAGCTAAGGACTCTGAAGATGAAGACTTCAGCAACTAGTCAAAATGAATTATTTCTCTTAAATATCCACTACAGTTGAACTTGGAGAACAAAGACTGTCTTCACAAGTGAGTTTATTATCCGCTGTGCCTCTTGCCAAGAGAGATTATTTCTCCTGAGAAAAATGTGGTTTTGTAAGTAGGGAAGGGACACTTTGATAAACATTGTTCTCTGCACAGATTAATTATACTGTGCCATCTCATTTGTAAATGTAACAAATGCATAGATTACTATTAAATACTTCAGTTACTCATGGAGTTCAAATAATTTCTAAGTACTTGATATTCCTGCAGTGACACAGACTTTATGAGGACCATACGAGTATGTCGTACAGAAAAGAGGAAAGAAAGATTACTGCTAGTCTCAGCAACAGACGTCAGAACTACACTTAGAACTCCCTTGAAGTAGCACTCAATAAACATTGTTTGGAGAGTTTTGGATTTTAACGGTTTCTAAAAGCAGTTTTAGAGCCTCTATCCAGTAGTTTTTTCCCACTGTGTGTGCTGCAAGCCATACAAATAGCTTGCCTGGAATTTCAGATCACACTGAGATCTCCCAACACGTCAGTTATCTTTAGCACATACAAAAGAAAATTAATTTGGACAATGTCAATAACAAAATCCCCCAGGCCATGACTACTGTCCATAAAGACAGAAGAACAGAAGCACAGCCAAAGCCTGCATGACCCATGGTGGCCAGCAGGCATCACCCAACTGCAGTGCAGACTCAGGTGTTTGGTCACACTCTTTAAAAGGCACGTTCACAGACAAGATATTCAAAACCTACCAATACATGTGTAGGGTGAAAGCACCAACCATGTATCACTGCCTTATGGCATTATTTTTAGACACTCTGAGGGTCTTTGAAAATTAAGAAATTTCCAGTATAACTTGTGGTGAAAGTCTTTGTTTTCCAGCTTAATGTTCACTAAACATTCAACAAATAAGAGATGTTATATACATATGTGTGTGTGTGTACATATATATACGTATAATTGAGAGTCACTCAGGCAACATGGAAAATCACACCTAAATAAACTGCAACTCCAAGACAGCGCTCTCAGCCCTCCCTTTACTCAAGGAGGGGGGGATTGGGAGTGGGAACACCTCCAGATAAGCACCAGCAATTTGGGAGTTCAGCTCCTTAATTAGCTCCTTGAGAGATTCGTGCAGCTGCAGTACTGAAGCCGGTGTACCACTGCAGGGTGCTACTCTGTCTATCAAATTCAAGCCTCATCAGCTGAAGCTGATGTTAATAAGCCAGATGTGAAATGCGACAACTGCCTGACTGATACAAGACCCATCCCTCTCCCACACCTATCAGTGAATCTGGTAGGCAGAATCTCCTCCTGCCCAGCAGACAAACTGGGGCAGCAACTTGCCTGTCAGATTAACAATTTGAAACAAACACACAAAATAGGCAATAATTTCAAAAGTCTTTTAGTGAGATTTCTGCTTCCTTTGATTGCTTCTAGGAGGACAAGCAGGCCATTCCCCAAGTTACAGTTTGGCTGTGGGAAGGAAGCAGAGAAGCACAAGCAATTTTTTGCCATAAAGAATCATAAACCGCAGGCGAATTGTGCCATATAGCACAAGCTGTGCAAGTACTCACTCGAGGACAGAAGCCTGCAGCCTTCATCCCTCTTACACAGAAGTGCAACAGTCATCTGCCAGCTTTTCCTTTTAATAACCTCATAGGATAAGGCTTTATCGATTCACAAAACATGCAAACTCAAAACTGAAATCAAACACCAAGAAAAATTAAGAGCTAGAGTTTTAGCTGCATTGTCCTGTGAAGAAATTGCATTTCCAGTGGTTGCAGCTGAGGAGAGAAAGAACTGGGATGGAGCAAGCCTACGAGGCTGGAGAAGCAGGAAGGCAGCAGCGTGCTGAAAGTGGTGCAAGCCATCCATCAGCAGGCCGACCACTGCTGGGCCACCTAGTTTGGATTTCCAGCGTCACCCTTACTGCACGTGCTCTGCTGTGCTCAGTTGGATAGATCTGCTGTAAATGGCTGGCTGGGTGAAGAAAGCTTCCCACAGGGTGCAGGCTTACCAACAGGGACAGAAAGCAGGGTACGGAGCAGTGTCCTGGGTACGGTTGGTGAACCTCAGCTGTTCAGTCTGCTCGGGGAAAACCAGAACGAGATATTGATGGTTATAACACAACGCCGTGATGCAGAGAAATGCAGCCCTGGCACGAGTGCAGATGGCTGAGAACTGGGGATGCAGGAGGCAGCGTAGGTGGGTACCAGCACGGGGAGGTGAGAGATTGGGCTGATGCTTGGCTCTGGAGGTCCCAAGGCGGAGCACAGCTCTCTGACACTCTGTTTTAAAAAAATGCAGACCTGAAGCCAGGCAACACTGATGTTGGGAGTGACAAAGAACAAAGAAATAGTATCTAACATGCTTAAAAGTTACCTCTGATAGTAAACTAAAAAGTAACAGAAAGCTGGGGACCAGTAGCATAAGGTGGAAAAGACTGCTAGCAAACAAATACCAGTCACCCTGGGTGGACCCTGGAAGAGGAAACCAGCAACACCAACACTGTGTTCCTCCTGGCAAAGGACTCCAGGCGCTGGCGACGTGCTGTAAACCCCCTCCACAGGCCAAACCCCAGAGTGAAGCCACTAAACTTCGGACTCAGAGGGGCAGGGGAAGGGTGAGTGTAACACCAGGAAAAGGGGTAGAAAATAGGTGTGTGTGTTACAGTCTTGACTGTGTTATAATTATTTCTTTCTCTGTAACAACTAGATCTGGACTAACAATTAGACACTTAAGACGCCAATTATACTGGAAAAACAACTTGACTTACTTTTATGTAGATGTGCTTCCTCTTTGCCTATGATCAGGCTTTTGAGCATGGCAAGACCAAAATGTCAGGCATGGCACTCCTATACAGCCTTCGCAGCCCTATGCCGTAGAGCCATGCTCCCAACGCTTCCCAGGCTGAGCTCCCCTGCCAGCAGAGAGCTGGTGGGGAAGGGTGGTCACCCTTCCACTGGGAAACATAAGGCAGGATGTCTTCCAGATCTAGGGTACAGACAGAAGCATGATTTGAAACACCCAGCTCTCACTCAGGTTTCTTTTTTGGTGGGTATAAATACTCTCCTTTTCCGAACACAAAATCTTATTTCCAATTTTTATGTCCCTGACTATCTCCACCATCTCCTCTTGGGGTGAATATTGTCAGAAGTCAATATTCATGTCTCAGTTTCCAGTTTACAGTTTCCTCTCCATCCCAAAATATCCTGTGTACGCAGGTCACTATTCGGTTGCTGATTATAAGATTTACAGTTCCTGTCCAGGTACAATTCCTTCTCAGAACTGCACCCCTGTTCAGCAATGTGCTGTTCCAGGGATGTAAGAACTTTCTTTGTTAATGTGGTACTCTCATTTTCCTTCATCCACTTAAACCTCATGTAATCATCACATTACGGTCAGGTTATTTTTTCACCAAGCTAATGATAAAGGCACTCCTTTATTCATATAATCTTTACTATAAGTTACAAGGGCTTGATTTGTAGAGGAAAAAAAAGGTTTTGGTTAAGGGAAACCTGTGTGCACAAAGAGAATTGAGAAACTTTGACAGAAAGATAAAAGAAAACTTGAACAAGTCTAACTTTCCATCAAGAATTATCTTCATGTCTTTCAAATAGAAAGGAAAAGTTTTAATAACACCATATTCAGAAGAAGACATTAAATTCTTGGTAAATCACATCCCTCTAGCCAGAAATCATCCCAAATCCCAGTAGCTAATAAAATGGCAAACTTTTCAAAACATAAATGAAAATTGATGCAATGCATGAAATCTCGTGCTATAGGGTTGTGTGTAACAGAAGACAGATCTTACTGTTAACATCCTAAGCCATGCCTAAATTACCATTCAAAAAACAAAGTCTAGATAAAATTCTATCAGATAACTTCAGGATTTTCAAGGGGAGTTTGGTACTTAAATACCTTTGAAACTCAGACGCCTTAAGCACAATGAAAAATCTCTGTTTAATTTCATTTAGGGCTAATACTAAATGATTTTGATGCTACAGATCTCGAAGGCACTATTAATCTTTTTAAAATTACGTATTACAATCAATCACTCAATCAACCAACTGTTGGTGCTTTGCATAGATTACTGAAAAAAATACAGCTGTGCCATGCCACTGATTCTTGGGGGCAAGCCCTTCTAGCACAGTGGCCCACAGCCACAGCATTTCACATGTGACAACAAATACATCCAGCGTACGCGCTGGTATTTTGGAGAAGTAGTTCTACCAGCAAGATGCATAAAATGAGCAGCTGACTCGGACAACTTCAGAGAAAATTCACAAACATCTTTTTTTCAGAAATCTCACCATCAATTTTGAAATGGTTACTTATTTGACTAAGTGAGTTTCCAGACTGGGCAGAGGAATGTGCACCTCAGAAACCTGGAAAGAACCCAAGAAATGTGGCTGGTTTATTTTACAGTTCGTTCTAAATGGACGTTTTTATATTTCGTCATTCTAAAAGAATACAAAAGACTATTATTCATACTGATACCTGTAAAAAAAGCGTAATTCTGGTCAGGATACAAAGTGTTTAATAAATTTTCCACTCAAGCTTGCTAGTTCAAAGGAAAGCTGGGCATGGTAACATCACCGACAGTTAACCTCCATTTCCAGAGTGCTGAGATTTTCCCACCCCAAGATTTTTATAGCAGAAATTACCTGTCTTTTCACGTTCAGAATTATCATGAGAACAGCAGTTCTGCAGCTGGAAGGACTGTGGGTTTTGACAAAGAACAGCTTGTCTACATTTTTCTGCCATGCCACTAGGTATCAACTGCTGTAATTCCTGAAGAGTCAAAAGTGCAAGCTGGGTTAGGCAGAGCAAAGAGAAGAGATGAAATTCAGAAGTATCCTGCAGTGATTCTTCATTGCCTGTAACCTGGAGCAGCTGTTCAAGCAGGCTTCATCAGATCAGATTCCATGCTAGGCTCATTTATATTAGTTTCTCTTATTAAGATGAGCTATTATTCTGGAAGACTAAGTCCCAGCAAAATTCCCTGGACGGTGCAAAGCTAATTTTGTACACCACTTCTGCACCAAGCCAGCATCTTGGGGTGTACTGAGACACTGCCAGGTTTCCCTTATCTCTGTCTATTGCATAGACACCACAATGTTATCCTGCAGTTGTAGGTACTCTGACTCAAATTAAAATTAACCCTGGTGGAGAATTCTGGTGCATATCAGAATGAACCTGGCCGAGAAAACAACAGAGGATCAAAAAGACATCTTTAATTTCAGATTTGTTGCTCTAAAAGTCAAACTAAGTTATGCTGATAGATCAGATTCACTGGATGCAAGATGCTGTAATGCAGCCCTGATGGTTTTACAGATATTTTGTTTGAACATGGCCCCAGTCACCAGGGAGTGTGGCCCTGCATCACATTATAGCAGTATAAGAGGGAAGGCATATGCAGGAGACGGCAGGTGAATGCTTTTCTGTTCGTTTAAATTCAAGGAAATTTGCTTGGAATAAGGTCCATAAGACACAAAGGGCAGAGACTTCTTCCATAATAAAGCCACATGTCAATGAAGTTTATCTTACCCTTGTACCATATTGATCTGATAGTTCCCCTGCTCAGGTCTTCCCTGCTGCAAACAGCTCAGCTCTCAAGTGAGCTTTAGCTTGGAGTCTCTAGAGCTACCCAAGTCAACAACGTCATCTCACCACAGGTATCAAGGACACAGTCTGGAGTACTTCACAGCTTGCAGGAGCTCTTTCTTTAGGACCCCAAAAGCACCCAGCTGTGACTGGATACCTATCTGCAATAGCAAGCAGCTCATTTAGAGCAGCTCTTTAGGTTAATTTAACAAAATAGATCAACTTGGCAGTGTGCTACCAACAGATTTATTTTCTTTGCTACTCAAAATACAGGTCCCAAAATACAAAGCATCAGTAAATCTATTAATAAATTAATTGCCATACGGGAACACTTAGAAGTAACAAGACTACCAAACACAGAGACCGGTCTTTCACTTTACTAATAATTCACACAGTTGGTATTCAGAGGAAGAGAAATACTCTCCCTTCTTCTCTACTTCCAGTATGTTCTTGGAAGAAGGTTAAAGATTGTTCTGCCTCCCAAAATAGAGAAGTTTTGTCAAGTAGGTTACATTTGTTACACAAACAAATCAAGTCTGATGACTTCTTTCAAATATTTTTTCAATATTTTGAATAAAAACAGTAAACCTGGAAGAACCCTAAATACTGATTTTATCCTAGATTAACTCTCCTTCCTTGTCTTTTTCTACCAGGGAGAAAATGGCTAATTCAGTTCAAAAGCATAATTTAGCTGTTCTGAGTTCCTCAACAGGGAAGCTTGTTTTCCAGCAGCTGTGGAGAGAACACATTTATAAATTTAACTAACATTTGCTTTTGCTTTGGGTTGTTTTTAATTAAAGTGCCCAAGCTTTCCCATGAAATTTGAAAGAAAGCTTTTGCCCACAAAATGAGTGCTAGGAAAAGATGGGATTTGTCTCTCTGTTACTTCCATCATCTGAGTAACAGTAGGAGCAAAAAAAAGTCTTGGGAAACCTGAAAGTCGTCAATTTCAGGGAACTTGAACCATGAAGAAGATCTTCCAGCATGCCAAGCATATGGTATAGCTAAAACAGGAGTGATTTTCTGTCTGTATAATGTTCATCCTGACGGAGAAGAGGGGTGGAAACCAAATCCTGCACATGTAGCTGGTGTCTTCAGCTGGAGATATCACACGGAGAAGAAACTTTGTCAGCCTACCCCTCATGGAAAGCCTTGAAAAATATAAAGTACAAGCAGTCCGTTTTTCATCCCCACCACATTTTGGCACTTATCTGAGTGTCAAAGTTATTCAGTGGAAGAGAAGGAGAAGCCAGCCTTGTGGAGTTTTTTCCTCAATGACAAGTGGAAGATAATAAATCAACTATAGTAATAATAACTCCATATAAAGTAATTCAGACAAAAATATTTTATTTTCCAGATTCAATCATTCAACATCAAAAAATGCCAAAACTGGGATGATCTACACAGCCTCCAGGCAGGCCTCCTGGGTACCATATTCATATGTTTAAGTAATATAATTGAATTCTCCTCAGGATGCCTGCTTTATTTGGCCATCAGGATGAAGAAATTGTTTTAGGGCAGCAACCGTGCTACTCAAGTTTGACTGGCTGAAATTACACTGCTGATATATTTTTGCGTAGATGGTATTTCTACCACAAGGTCTGCTGTGAAAAGTCTGTGTGGGAAAGGTTTTCTTTTTCTTTAAAATAAGCCAGGTAAGACACAAGTACTCTACATACAGTCTAATTTAACTTCCAGACAGAGAGCTAAATTTCTTCTGAAACAACATTTTCAAGACCTGGCAAACTAAACACCAAACTCTGCAATTCATTGTAAGTTCCTACAAGAGTTTCTAGAAAATGGAATGGTAGAAAACAACCTGAAAAACAGAGAAATGTCATTTTTCTTGCCAGAAGTTCAGCTCACTTGCTTTAAGTTAAAAATAAATTATATGGTCCTGCAATATCCCTGTGCACCTACGTGCAATGACACCAATCAAAGATCAGAACTGTATCTAGGTCAGTATTGTTCTTATGAATGATGAAAAAACTTTCACTAAATTCTAAAGAAGAAGAAGATCTAATCAAAAGAGTAAAAATCAATTCCATTTAAGAAATACTTCAACAGAAATTTGTACTTTACAATCTGTAGCACTAATATTTATGTTTCTAAAAGTAGGACATTCAGACAGAATGGTGCACTTTTAGCACATGGACAACCAATGCTTTATCTGCAGAAAACAGGAAAGTACATTAGCAGAAGCAATATTTCAAATAAAAGCACTGTTTGCATATACAATCCCTTTCACAGTCTAAAGACAATGAACAAAAATTAGATATAATTTCTGCAAGCTGCCCCCTACTGCACAGGAGCTGAAGTGGAATTTATGACTTTGCTGTTGAAGCAATCTAACCCTAGATCCTTTTGACTACTAAGAGACAAGTCATGGAGTGAACAAATGAAAAGGAAAGGGAAAAGTAGGATGAACAGGAAAAAAAGACACATAAAAATGAAACTAGGGACATCCATTAATATTGTCTCCTCATATATTAATTCTTTACAGGATGCCATTATTTCATTTCTGGTATTTCGGTCTTTTTGATTTTTTAATAAACAAAATATTTCCCTAGTTATGAATTCAAACTTGTGATTATGCAGGGATATTTTTAATTTTTAATTCCCTTTAATTATAAAAGCATGAAAATGAGATTTATTTTGCACTTTTCTCTGAGCATTCAGTAATGAGGAACTACCCTCTATAATTAAAACAGAATTATCCTGTGCTCTGAGATGCACCATAAATTCTCATTACCACCTGGAGCACGTCTTTAAAACACGCTTATGTAAACAGCCAAGTTATCCAAAGATACACTTTCAGTGATATTTGGTCTATCAGGCTTTGTTTGTGTGTCATATGAGAGGGGGTAGTAAGGCAACAGTAAATCTTACACGGGCTTGCATCATTTCAGTATTGCAATTCTGTGTATGTAAAGCTTCCAAAAGTGTAACAGCATTCAACTTTGACTTTATGAAAACCTCATTCTTTACAAGGGTTTTCTGTCACCTTTCTTCAAAGAAAGAAAAGCAATGAACCAACATGAAAAAATTGTACATGGCAGTCTTAACCAACACCCATGGCATTCAAAACAAACTAAAATGAAAAGGAAGGAAAAAAAGAAAGCAAAAATCAGAGATATCTTTTTCTTCCATCCAGCAAGATGCATCAACACTTTGAGCTGTACATTAACACATATTGCTGCTTTCAATTCAGCACAAGAAAACAGCATTACAGCATATAAAGAATCTGCTTAGCATCAAAGCGACTTCAGTGCTTCATTTCTAAGCACACAGCAGAAGCAGGGCTGCTGTTGCTGCTGCACACCACTCCAGCCCCTCTTACATCAGAATACACCCACAGGCAGCACCCATCCCTGACAAGACAAGCTTTGATTGCCCATCGGTACGTGGCAGTAACCAACACCATCCCAGCATCAGCCTGTTCATTTTCTACCTCTGCGAAGAAAAGTATATATATTAGGCAGTGAAACACCTAAGGAGACACTTGAATGTGAAGATGTTTACTGAGGGTGTGAAGGAAATGACCAGAGAGAAGTTTGTCGAAACGGAGATGGTTTCATTCACACCGATGAGCCGCACGCTGAAAGACTTGGGGCAGCTCTGTAGACTGTGGAGGCCTAATTTGCAGGCTTGCAACCAGCACGCCAACAGCAGGAATGCACCTGCAGGATGCTCCGACTTCTGCAACGTGCGCAGGCTGCTGGCACATCTCGCTTTGCAGCTGCTGGGGTGGACAAGGCTGCAAGCCTGGGTGTATTACAAAGATGAGTTCCTCTGAGACTGTAAACACTTGGTGTTGTCATGGAGCCAGCATTATCGCTCTGAATGTAATATACCTAAAGCCTAGAGAAAACCTTGACTCTAGACTGTGAGGAGAGAAGAAAGCTCAATATATCTTAGGAAAATATTGTTAAAAGGATATTTTTTTTAGAAAGTGACTAAAGGAACAGGTGAGCAGGGGAAAACCACCACACTGCTGTACGAGAGCAGGTCCACAGCAGACATTCAGGCAGCAAATCAGAAGTGACTAGGCGTCACTCATCTGTATTACGAAGCACTGAAACCTTTACCCCAAATCAGTGCAGGATTGGTCCACATACCCCCTTACAGACGGGCCAGCCCAACCTAAAACATGATCTAAACAACATTGCCTCCATCAGCATAGCAAGTTGAAAACAAAATATCCACACCCAGCCCTCTCTTCTGCCCCAAAAGCCCAAGGCATTGGCCGCAGGTACAGCCGATGCACCAACCCACTGGCCAATTTGCTATTGTGGGGTATTCTTCCAAACCTGATCATGATTTCCAGGTTGAGCTTTAAAGGCAAGTTTAACCAAAACTATTCTATTCTACAGAGACACAGACAGAAACCCTTTGGAAGACATTTTCTGGCCAAACTGAAAAAAAAAAAAAAAAAAAAGAAAAAGATTTTGACCAGTTCAGCTTCGTCTAAAAATTAAAATCTGAGTAGCCTTTTGTTAACTTTAAACAGCCAGTCATGTCAGGACCAACAGTGTACTAATGCAATTTTAGGATTGACTCCCTCGATGATTTTGAACATTTATTTGGGTGGGGGGAGGCAGACGTTATGATTTTTATTTTTTTTCCTAGACTTTGATTTAGGAGGCTGGAGAACTGCCTTCACAGCCTGGTAAGCCAGAGAGACAACAGGGACTTTAACACAAAATTTCAAAGCCCCTTTGCAATTTTGAGAGAAAAGATAATTTCCATCTTTTGTTCCAGATTCATTTTAGAGGAACAAGTGGGGTTTTTTGTTGAGAAGACAAAGGGTCTCAGAGGGACAAAATTGATTCATCAGTTGCCTCATTGTCCTGCGTGTCTCAAAGAATTTAAAAACAAGGTATCTTCTGCTTTCTGGCCCTTGTAGGAGTTTGTGACTGAACCGAGAATACGGACCATGCTCCTCTGTTAAGATGATCACAGTGCAATTTATGGAAGCTCAATTTGCTCCAAGATTGCAATGACTGTTTCTTTTTAAGTCACTGTCCTGGGTTTGGCCAGAACAGGGTTAATTTTCACCGGAATCCAGGAAGGGGCACAGCCGGGGGGTGGGGGCTGACCCCACCTGGCCAAACAGAGCCCGGTATTCCATGCCATG
>Ga0065711_1029548_pt1 | contig 35749 bp, 17 predicted proteins | sample Hoacrofraction12_FD_59098 | JGI IMG/M metagenome (GOLD analysis project Ga0065711, IMG submission 59098) | Hoatzin crop microbial communities from Cojedes, Venezuela - Epithelial fraction 12 v2 (version 2) | ecosystem: Host-associated > Birds > Digestive system > Esophagus > Crop | place...
CCGCCTGGACGGGGTCCTGTGCGGCCTGCTGTAGGTGACCCTGCTTCGGCAGGAGGGTTGGACTAGATGACCCACAGAGGTCCCTTCCAACCCCTACTATTCTGTGATTCTGTGATTCTGTGATTCTGTAATATATGTCATTACTCCAACTAGGTATAGAAATGTAATCTGTTTTCTCGGAGGTGTGCAAATACATGTCTGTAATTCAAAGATGTATGACTAACACATGTGTATGTTTCTTTTTAGGCCTGGTTGAGATCTAAAAAGGCTGGTGCTTGGATTTCATTCATGCATTGCACATCTTCATCTCTTCATTATGGTAATCCTTGTTGTCAGACTGCAATGCTTTAGATATTAATCATATTTTGTATCATCTGCACCATATATTATACTGCCTCATAACTTCCAAAAACTACTCTCCTTATAAAGAAAAGTAATAAAAAATTTTAAGGAATGGTGTAGACACTGATACATGTAGTCAAATGTGCTCACTTCCCCTAAACATACTCCCATGAACAGAGAACACAGAAAACATGTGTGTTCTCCAGGGAATACTACACAACTGTAATACTCATTTACTTTCATTATTTTTCTCAGGTCATCTGTCTTTCCATGAGTTGATGTGGTAGGAATGTATTATGGAGTCATCAGTTTCTTTAAAGAATAGGAGACAGCAATTTTCTGACACCTGTACTGTTTTTGGGACACTCGTGGCTCATTGCTTTGGAAAATCTGAAGACAGCTCTGCCTCAGATGAGCCTTTCTAGACTACACAATGACTACTGCATGCTCTGTGGCTAGAATAAAAAGCTTTGTCAAGACTGGATGGATCTTCAGCACAAATACCCACCTGGCTGAGAAGCTTAACTTCATTTCTGCAAAAGACATTTGATGTTTTGAAAAGGCTTTTGGGGGGATGAAAAGCCAAACCCACTGTTTCCACCAGAGGAGCATATGCATGTTTCTGAAATGTGTTGTGCTTGTCAGGCTCCCTTGCTCTACAACAGCCTGCTGAGGAGCGCTGGAGCCTGGGAGCTGGTGAAGCACCCGGAAGGCTGGCAGTCTACATCTACCTGGGTGTATTGTAGGACCAGGGAACTGTAAGGAACCCAACTATCAGACTCTGTCACATCTTCAGCAGTAGAGGAAACAATAAAATAGCTACAGCTCTGTGTTACTGGGTCACAATCCCAGTGTTACATGCAGAAATCTTTCTATTAAACTTAGTGAAAAGATAATACAATTGATATGCAATTATTTTAGAAATGAAAGTGATGGGTTCTGTACAGTGTGATTGCTGGAGCCACTATTTTCATTACTTGGATAGTTGGTGAACATTTGCAAGTCCCAGAAAGTTTAATGAATTTTCCAAAGACATTCATATTGAAAGTATGTTCCTTTTCAAATGTAAAGTCATTAATCTGCTTTCAAAACACTGCTTTCTTCCTTAGGGATCATTCAGAGTACCACTGGAGACAGAGGAAAGCAAAATTATTAATACTGACTTTAATGATTAGTTCCTCAGTATTATTAACGTTCTCATGTAAATAGCAGAGTGCCACTAGAAGGCATTAAAAAGATCCAAAGAGAACCACAGAATCGTTTGTATAGGACCCAGAAGCGACCTCTGAAGTAGGGCCAGCTTTGAAGCTAGATCCAGTTAGTTGGATCAAGTTATTCAGTCACCTCCAATTACACTGCAACTGCCCTTGAGGATGGGGGTTCTACAGCCCATCATTCCCATTCTACAGGGGGATCCATTTCAGTGCTTGACTATCTTTGATGTGAAAAACTATTTCCCATTAGCTAACTGGAATTTGCAGCTTGTGGTCTTTGTTCCTCATTATTTTGCTGTGCATCTTCAAGGAGAATCTGGCTTCACCTTGTCTATAACCTCCTATGAGATAGATAACCTCCTATGAGATAGATAGAGTCAATGTTAAGATTACTCTCTTAACCTTGCCTTCTCCAAAGAAGCACAAACCCAGCTCTTTCAAACCATGTGTACATGTCATGTACCTCGTGATCGTCACCTCCTAATCCTTGCCCTGGACCCTCCAGTGTTTCAATGTCTTTCTTGTACTGGGGTGCAAACCTGGGCATTTCCAGATGGAGCTCACAAGGGCTGAATAGAGGGAAATAAACAATCATTTTCCTTATCTGCTAGCTACAGTCTTGTTAACATAGATCAGTGTAATTGCTTCAAAGGCAGACAGCTGATTAACGCTAGGACTGCCGGGACCCCCAGGCCATCTTCTGCCAAGCTATTTTTTTATGTTAAGCCCCAGCCTGCACTGCTGCATGAGGTTATTTTATCCCAGATGCAGGAGTTTGTATTTACTTCTTTTTAAATACGTGAGGTTCTTGTCTGCCTAGTTCTCCAGCCTGTCCAGGTCTGTCTGAATCACAGCCCTGGCCTTCCTTCATGCAGGTCTCTCCCCATGATGTAGCACGGACCTCATACTTGCAGAGGGTATATTCCACTCCTGCAGCCACTGAACAGTATTAGCCACTGGGGAACACCATTTGGAACTGGCTTCTGGTTGGACTTTGTATTGCAAAACCCTCTGTGCCTGTCAACTACTCATACACCAGACTAGAGGAAGCATAAATTGTTTGGGGTTATCTGTTCCATATCGCTATTTAATAGAAACTGGTTAAACCATTTTTTCCGAGTTCCTCACTGATTCCTGTTCCTGAAAATATTCTCCACTCCTATCAAGTAAACCTCCAGTTTAACCGACTCTGTCGACACATGCTTTTGAACACTTTTCTTATCTGACTTTCAGGTTTCCTATTTTACTAGCTGAAACAGAACCAAAACCTCGCCACAACTGAAAGTGCAGCTATCTGCTACCATGAGATAGCAGAGGGCACATACACACACAGTAGAAGAGAAGCAAAATCTTCTGGCTGCTTGCAAACTCACTTTGTTTCTTAGAGGCTTTCATTTGCTCTACGATTTAAGCATGGATGACAAACAGCAACAGAAAGTACTATATTATACAGTTTTCTCAAATGCTAAATATATATATGGATTTCATTAGGTTTTCGTTAGTTCAGTGGAAAGCCCATCTGTGGACTCCAATGGACACAAAGTAGTAAAATGGAATCCAAACAGAACATCTGGTAAACTACAGAGAAAGTTCAAACAGAAAGTGACCTGTGATCGACTTCAGAAAAAGAAAATTTCAAAATGGAGAAAAAGCACGCTTTCAATTCATGACTCAATAAAAAATACCCTGTTCATTAGCATGCACTTTGCATAATAGGAATTGTACAATCGAAAAAGAACTTGTTTGCATTCATTGGGAATAAGCTCTCAGTATTTCATTTTAGTAACATACTCCATTACGCAAAATAGGTTGTTTCATTTCACTGAGAAACTCTGCATCCATGTATGTGAGAATTTGATTAGTTCTCACTTTTAAAGCACTACTGACACTAATTGTACTGTTTTACAGACATACTTGTACCTCAATGCCTGTAGATTTTTAAGAAGCACTTTAAGGCAATTCCAACCAAATGTCCTAAGGCCTGATGGTTCTCTGTGATAGAGTGTAAATTGAACCAAGAAACCATTGTCAATGATGACAGGAACTTCTGAACACTGAATTGACAAATGTAGCCTTTAAATAAGCTTTTATTATTCACATCTCTGTTCCATGAAGTGACCCAAGATCATGCAGCTGCCCCAGGCCCCTCACTCCTAAATAAACACCATTGCTCTCAGCATGCAATAACTTACTTAGTAGCCTGCTGACAGCCTGAAACAGGAATTCACAATATTGATTAAGAACGCACTGGCCTCTATCAGTTCTAGTAGTTTAACAGAATTTTCAGTAATTCAGCCTATATAAAAGTTGAAGATAGGTGACAATGGCGAAGCACTTGAATCATGGATTTTTCTCTTTCTTTACCTGTGTGAAGACAGACTGTTTGCTATGAAGACATTTCTTGCTGAAAAACAAAAGGCTTTAAAAATCCCAGGTTCACACAAGCAGTGGAAAGCCAAAACACAAATTTAACTTCTTTTCCACTGCTCACTCCGTGCCTTAAATCTTTCAGACTCAGCTAATATGAGAGAAGTCCAAAATGTAAGATTTCTTTCGCTCGTGTAGATAGATTACGAAGCCAGTTTCAGAACAATGTAACAACAACAATCCTAGCTGTAATGACATCCATAAATCTTCATACCAGGGGGAGAACGAGGTGTTAAATCAGGTAAATTTATGTTGTAATTTGTTCATGAAATCTTAAGTTGGCAGCTGAAGGGAACTATTCATATGTACTTTTTTTCTTAAAATTACAAGAACAGATATTATCATAAAACCTGAATATGTGACTTTGCCTCTATTTTTAGGTCTATTGAAGGCCTAGAAAATGTCAAGAAAATGTATTTTTCTGGAAAATATCTGTGCGGTGGACATGAACATGTTGAATGAGATTTCCAGAGCACTGAACCAGCTTGTCAGCTGGTGTAAATTAATGTGATTTTAGCATACTCAAGGAATGTATGCTAGCATCATCTGATAGCTCTGTGGAACAAAAAAATTGTTTGTAAGAGCATTTTTAACTGTTTCTTTTAAGGGTAAGACTTTGACATGAGTCATGTGTACAAGAAGTTTCCTGAGATTTTCCTTTATTTGCCTCATTATCAAGGAATCTTGACTGAAATTAAGTGCCTGAAAAAGATTCTGATTTTCTTTATTGCTAGAGCAAAGTAAAGATGTATTAGTGTCACAACCTCTTCAAATATTTATTATATTTTTGTCTTTTGGGGAAGATATAAAAAATTAATTAGAAAGTGGATAATTTAATCCAGTAACTGCTCTTTACCAACTGAAAAACTTGTGTAGAGGTTGAGTGTTCAGACACTGAATGCTGTCCTTGTGTAAGAAAACATCTGTTTCTTCAGAACTTTAAGAAGAAAGAAAGGGTTAACACATACATCATTCTAGCTGTTCTCAGTTACAGCTGAATCAGTCCTTTTTTCCTTATCCTATTACATTTTTGATCTCTAGCTCTTTTTTGTGACAGAGGCCCCCAGTGTTATTTACTTTTGCCATTTTTATTTGCTTCTTGTTGTTATATAAACTCTGCTTCTTGTATAGAAATAAAATATTAATCCTTTTTCCATTTTCTTCATTGATGCTTGTATTTTAATCATGATCTTTTATTTTATCCTATACCTTAAACAAGTATAATCTTCTGTTATCTTTGCTGGATTCTTCTTAATTATTCTTTCTATCCCCCTTCACTAGTCCTGCAAGTGAAGCATACCAGTGATGCTTCCTTACTTGCAGGCATAGACTACGTGGCCTTCAAAATACTCTGCCACAGTATCTGTCACTCCACTGCAGAGAGAAGGGAAGTCCTTTGAACCCACTGCCATACTTAATGACTTGCTTGTATCGTGTCTGGAGAATTAAAGCCTACATTGATGATAATTCTGTAATATTATGAAGTTTGAGTGAGTAGCATGTTGTCTTTGTAGGTAGAGTGCAGGCTGAAGAATTACAGGGACTTCACTGGGTTTTTAATGGGTTTTGAAACTTGTCCAACTTGTCAATAAGAAGCTTTGGACCTCACAATGAGTAAACAATTTTTCAGTGCTTGATGAAGCAAGGGAATAGTTGTTGGATATTCTATTCATTTTCTTGACAGGTAAGAACCATATAGGGTCCTTCCCAAAGGACATTAAGATTTCCAAACTGGGACGCAGCAGGTAATAGGCTGATGGGAGGAAAGCCAAGATCACAATCAAGTCACTGAATTATAAACAGAAGATTCAAAGGTTGAATTTGAATCCACCCCCAAATGTAAGACTAGGAAAGGAAATGTGGTTCCCCAAGTCTGTTTGGATACCCAAGTCTATTTCACAAGCATATGCATAAATAGGACGATATGAGGACAAGTACCTCATATAACTCCCCTCACAATGAGGAACGCTGAGGTGTATGTCTCATTCTGGCCACCCGACCATGCAGAGAAAGGCTAGCTTATCTAGATGCTAATTAAAGAGATGCATCACTTTCTTTTGTTCCTCTTCAATTCTTCCTCTAAATCTTTTCTGTGTATTAGCATTGTCCTTTAGGGCAACAATCAGAAAACATAGGAGGACCATTGTCCCAATTCACATCATAGAGAGTAGCAAGGAGTGTTCCCTGAGCCACATACATTGATTCAGACACAGTAACAGAAAAGTCTGAGAGAAAGAAGTGTCTGCTAGTGGTCATTATTCACCAGGCAAGATGTCTAATATGCCACGAGACCACATGAAAGATAAAAGGGTGAAGCAGTGGTGTGAAACACTCCAGGCCCAAGAAATAGTAACAAAGCTCAGGGAACTTTCAGTTCTAGAGATACGAAAGAGGTCTTCATGATCACAAATGGCAGGGAGGAGGCAAACTGTCTGACTGCTAGCTCTTCCAACACAAGAACTAAGTGTCTGCAGATGAAACCAGCAGTAGTCAGGATCAAAACAAACAAGAGCAAGTGGCTGTGGATAGTGAACGGAGACCTCCGTGAGAGAGAAAAATGTTTGCGTGGTTTTAACGGGAAATTGAACAGCTACTTGCAATACAGATCTACTGTGGTTGCTTGATAGACAGAACACTTCAGGTTTAAGGGATAATAAAAAATAGTTAGCAGCTAGCAGAATACTTGGGGAAATGTCACATGTACCTGCTCTGTTCTTCCTTCATGCCTATGTTTAAGGCTGCTGGTGGAGACAGTATACTAAGCAAAACAGATCCTTAGTCTGCGTTCATACAGCTCTTCTCATGTTTCTATTCAGCTACTAATCACCCATCTGTGTCTTGTTTTTCAGACTCTTACAGTTCTATATTCCTACAACTTCTTCCAAAATGGGTTTAAAGACTTAATTAATGAGCAATCGTGGTAAATGTCCACCTTCTCCCCATTCTGGAGAAGATGCAACTATGAGATCAACACCCAAAGAGAGAAGCAATGTATTGTGCTTTATGTCCCACCTGTGTCATTTGAGCTATATTTTCTGTTTAAATCCTTTTCTTCTGAAGGATCATATGTCAGTGCAAACCTCCAAAGCAGAGGATTAGTTTATCTAGCTATGTTACTACTCTTCATATTTGTGACACTGACATCACAAATCATTAAGATATCTGAGTAACCTCTTTGTCTTTGCGTTTGTCTGTTCTCAAGAGATTTTGTTTCTCTTTGTTTTGCAAGTTGCTCTGAATGTGAAATAAAAATCAGGTAGGCTTCTTGCTATAATGAAGACTTGGAAGAACGCTGAAGAGGTGAAAGTAATCTAAAACAAGTAAGTGGGAAGGTGAAATTGCTACGAGGAAGAAAAGAGAACACAGAAAAGGGAATATGGTCACCCACTGAAGAAGGGAAGGAACGTGAACTGGGTAAGGGTTGTCTTGACTCGTAGCTGTCTGAAATAACTACTTCACAATAACCATTATATAATGACTCCCTGTGAGGACACTAATTCAGCATAAAAAAGACTTTAATCCAGAATAATGACTCCACTAAGACTGTAGAAACAGCTTAGTCAATTTAGCTTTATTGTGGAATAAAGTGCTTTTTTTCTGAAATAATGTTTTCACATGGGAACTTCTCTGAAACAGTTAAATTCTATTGGAATATCTTCTTGGTATGAGATTTGCTGCTCATTTCCTGCTATCTAGATGAGGTTTCAGCATGTTTCTTCTCGATGAGAGCTAATATCAAGACCTGACTCCATTTTCATTTATATAGCACCATTTTATACGAACATACCCAAGTAACTTTCTTGGAGTAATTCCTGGTTTAATCTGGTATGAGACTAATATCAGGACTTTACAGTTGTTTGAATAGTTGCTTTCTCTTTTTAACAGCCAAGCTGGAAATAAGGGTTGGTCCAAACTATAAATACTTTTGTTTTTTATCCTTGATGAAAAGAAAATGAAGTAAAAATAGTTTAATGCAATACAACACATCGCATTTGGCCCGAAATTAAACATTTCGTATATCCTAAGTAAAACAAAGAAGTGAGGATTCACAAAATAAAAATTCCTTAAACTGCTGCTATTTTCTTCCTCCGCCTCTCCCTCACTAGTTCAAGGTCAGACTTTTTACTCGTACTTGGAAAAACAGGTCCAGCTACCACAGTTTTAAACTCCTTTCCAGAAAATTCCTTAACAAGCAGGCTATACACCATTCTGAGAGGAAAAGTGGCCTCCTTTCCTGTGATGTTTTTACACCCACCTTAAATAACATTCATCATCACACAGAAGTCAGATTCACCTGATTAAACTCAGATGTCTACATCTAGATATCCTCAGCCTGCTTTAAATAACAGCAAGAAATAAGCATTTTGAGAATTTGATTCTTCTTAAGTTCCAAAATAACTATGACATCTTTCTTTGACCTTGAAGACCTAAATGTGCATCCCCTCCTTATGTCAACAAGCTCTTTTACTGTATGCCAGACAGCCTTTCACATTACAGAGGACACTTCTGTCTACACTGCCCTCTACAATGCCAGATCTCCACCTGACTCATACAGATCATACTAGCACTCTGTTACTCTTTCACACCAGTGAGCTGGACAGATACTGACATTTGTTCAAGTGTCCCAGAGTCCAGTTTATACATTTGCCAGGTTGAGGAATCGCTTGCTGCTTTCCAGTTAGACTTAAGCCAGGGTAAGTAAAATGAAGATGCAAACATTTATTCATATCTGTAACAACAGTTCATGTGATTTAAACATTAGGATCTTTATTGCTTTTGCCTGAGCGTGGAACAAGTCCTGACAAGAGGCACAAGTGTAACATGGAGACATAGAGACACACTGGATGCTTAAAGCAAAGTGAGATGAATCCGTAGTCTAACCTGCAAGACAAACATCTGAATCACGAGAGAAGAGGGCTATTCCTATCGTTATGTATTCCATATCAGTTTCTCTTAAAATAGTTCATGCAAAGCAGAGCAGTTACAACAGGAGTATTCTAACACTTCACCTCACAAAATCTTACAGCTTGATGGCACTCAAGACAGAGGAGGAAGATGCTGAGTCAGATGGTTAGAGTGGGCTGAGACTTGAGGGCTCTGCCTGTTAGGTGGTTCATGTAGCCATATGGATATATAAATACTAAAGGAGATGCCTCTAAAGCCCTCATGTCAGACCCATATTACTCCACTTTCACATAGCCATTGGCAGAAAGAAAGACGGTGAGGCCTTCTATTTGATTGTAAACTGGGCTGCAATCCTTTTTTCCGCTGACAATGTCAAAGAGCAAATTCAAGAGTCTGAATTTGACTCAAGTGTGCATTTGAAATCTGTTGGCTAAAGGGGAGAAGAAAATCTGCATGTGTTAGTAGCTAATCTAGCAGAGAAAGCTAGCTAGAATCCGCCCCCCCTGTAGTTAAGTAGATCTAAACGTATAAACCAAATTGATTTACAAATAATCAGTAAATTCAGACTGAATTTGTAAATTTTGAAATAGTTGAAACCGTACTTAGATTTTAAGACATCCAATGCTGGAAAAATATCTTTAACTGTAGGCGTAATTAGTCTGAGATGCCCTCAGTAGCTCTCCCAAATAATGGACAGATCTTCTGTATCCTATTTGTTTTATGACACCCTTAAATCCATCAGCAGCCTATGGGATTCTCAGCTAGCCTAGATAACTCTGCACTAGACTATGGTTACATCCATGGCTGCAGTATGGACATAAGCACTCACTCCCCTTCAATTACCTGGCAACAGGGGGAGGTCTGCTGTGTAACACAATGCTGATTTCATATGTTTTGCACATATTTTTTAAGGCATTATCTAGTTGCATAATTTATAATACCTCCTTCCCCACCTGAGCTTGTATAAATCAGTGCTGGAGTAAGCATTTGGGATGACCCAAATGAAATGTCAGGAAGTTAATGAAGTCTCCCTTTCTTTTACTCTAAGTAGATCCCAGTCTCAGTAGAGGAAGCAGTCCACCACTGATGCCAGGAAAGAAAAGGAGGGTGAGAATTGTGCTGCTGAGGATTTGCGAGGTGTAGAGCTATTTTCATATTGCTGGATGAAAAATCTGTTGCTAAAAGAAGAGTAGGGAATGAATCCATTTCCATGAAAGTGGAGGAATGTTGGCTTCAATAGTTTTAAATGATCCAATAAAAATGTTACTTTTTCATTACTCTGCCTATGCTCACTTTTAACTTGGTCTCCATAAATTGCTGACATTTCATGACAGCTTTGCCCTGGGCATTTCATTTTCATTATCAGTGATTTTTTTTTGATATGGAGAAAAAGGCATTACTACCTGAGCAAAAACAAGTTACAGACTTGAAGAATACGTGCTATATGTCATGGAATGACAGAGTTCTAGGACATTCCAAGTGTGTGAACATAAAAAAATAGTCATTAAATGTTAAGACATAAGCCAGATCTGAAATGCCAGAACGAAGTGCAAGTATTCAAAAATTCTTGATTAAGAACTGTGTATTTCGTGGATTCATTTCATGTTCATCTGGAAAAGCAGATATTATAGTGTTTCCAGAAAGCATGCTTTCACTTTATTTAGATTAAAAAAAAGAAAAGAAAAGTGTAAATCTTGACTGAATTAATAGTACAGAAATAATGTATTCTTCACTGCGTGTAATTTGGCCAGTTTCTCATCAAAGCTGCATATAAAATCCCATCATGTAACAACAGGATCATTTTAAGCAGGCCTCATGCTGTCTAGCAGTGACGATGTGGGATTGAATGCAGTGGAGAACTCAGTCCACAGTATCAGTTTCCAAACAAGGTTACTGTATGGGACTGTATTTGCCGCTCTACAGACATTTCGAGTATAAAGTTCTGTTGTATTCAGTCCAATGCAGCTTTTTAAGGACATATTTATGGAAAATCATTCCTCAAGACTGTCTGTTGACTGAAGAGCTAAGGGACTGAAGCTGTCAATTGTAACAGAAGCACCAGTCCTTCCAGATGAGCATTTGAGAACCTGGCTTTACTGTGGGCCACCACAGTGGAAGAACACTTGATAGTCCCTCACACAGAGTCTTGAAGTATTCTTTTGTTGACCTTGGCAGTTTGAGACTGCTTGCGTCCAGCTCATTTGAAAAGCTACATTCTCCCCTGCATTGTGCATTTAGTTTTTTGTAAGGAATTATCAGCTGGCATTTAGATGACATTCCTTTACATCACTGTCTATTTGCAATGAAAAAGAGCTATTTTGTTTGACTGGAAGAGGAAATATCCTCTGCAGCTCATTTCTGCTGTCTCACTGGCAGAGATATTTGGTGTGTCAGATAACAAAGGTGAGAAAAGCAAGGGAAAGAGAAGGCCGCATGTGACTATTGTAGAACTTTCTTTCCTACCTCTTCTTTTTTCTCCTTCCCTTGTCCTCATTCTTCACTGCAGCTGAGGGTCCCACATGAGCAGGAAAGGAAGGATGAAAATAAAAAGAGAGAAACAGAGGCTATAGGGAGTTGGCTATTTCGTTCTCACTATATATGAAGTCCTATACATGAAGTTTTTAAACCATGTAATAGTTCTCCCACTCCATTTTGCCTTCAAAGTTTGTGTTTCAAAAATGAAGACATGAATAATGTTGAATCTGGGAAAGCTAGGTGGAATTTCTCTCCTCAGCATAATTTACAGAGAGTCGGTCTTCAGGTTTTGTTGTTTTAACAGCACCCTGAAATTGTGATCCTAGATTAATCAAGCTCTGAAGGGTTGTCTGCAACAGCCAATGTCAAACTCACTGATAAACAGTTGATCTTATTAGCATGGAAAAATTCAGGGTGAGACAGAGGTAGACAAATTTTGTGTCTTTCCCTATTTGTCTTCACAGCATACTGAATCCAAAGCATTAGACTGAATGGAAACATCCTGAATTTTGTGACTGGATTTGAAACAAGTTAGCTATCACACTGTACCTACCTAAATAGGTGCCGTTTTGGTAGATGATGTTTACTAATTTTAAAAATTATATGAAATATTTACTCAGTGTGTAAATTTTATCTCTCTGTTCTATAATATCTATTACCTCAAAAAAAGGAGCTGGAAATACTTCAGTGAAACATTTTTTCATCAGAAGATTTTTTTTCTCAAGTCTATTGTAAATTTTTTTCCAGAGCACCGTAAGATCACAGAGATTGGAAGGGACCTATGGAGGTCGTCTTGTCGAACATCCTGCCCAAGGCTGGCCTAGCCAAATCAGGAGGCTGAGGGCCATGTCCTGTTGGGTTTTGAACATCTCCAAGGAAGGAAATTCTCTTCAGGCAGTCTATTCCAGTCTGAACATCCTCATGCTGATCTTTTTTTTCTCTTATAACCAATGCAATTTTTCCATCTTTTGCAGTTTGCCTCTTTTCCTATCTGTGAACCCCTACAAGTTTTCTAGGTCTAGCCTCTTTGCATTATCTTACCAGGTAAACATCAATAAGATCTATTCCAAAGCCCTCTCTTCTCCAGGCAGAATTAACCCAGCTTCCTCAACCTCACCTTTCATAGCATCATAGAATCAATAAGGTTGGAAAAGACCTCTAAGATCATCAAGTTGAACCATCAACCCAACACCATCATACCTTCTAAACCATATCCCGAAGTGCCACATCTACATGTTTTTTGAACACCTCCAGGGATGGGGACTCCACCACTTCCCTCGGCAGCCTGTTCTAATGCCTGACCACTCTTTCAGTAAAGAAATTTTTCCTAATCTCCAATCTGAACCTCCCCTGATGCAACTTGAGGCCATGGCCTGTCAACCTATTGCTAGTTACTTGGGAGCAGAGACCAACACCTGCCTCACTACAACCTCCTTTCAGGTAGTTGTAGATAGTGATAAGGTCTCGCCTCAGCATCGTCCAGACTAAATAACTCCAGTTCCCACAGCCACTACTCATAAGACTTGTGCTCCAGACCCTTCACTAGCTTCGCTGGACCTCTCTGGACACGCTCCAGCAACCCAATGTTCTCCTTGTAGTGAGGGGCCCAAACCTGAACAAAGTATTTACAGTGCGGCCTCACCTGTGTTGAGTACAGGGGGACGATCACTTCCCTTGTCCTGCTGGCCACACTACTCCTGATAGAAACTAGGATGCCGTTGGCCTTCTTCGTCACCTGGGCACACTGCTGGCTCATGTTCATCTGGCTGTCAATCAGCACCCCAAGGTCCATTTTCTGCCAGGCAGCTTTCCAGCCACTCCTCCCCAAGCCTGTAGCGTTGCATGGGGTTGTTGTGACCCAAGTGCAGGACCTGGCACTTGGCCTTGTTGAATCTCATACAGTTGGCCTCAGCCCATCAATCCACTCTGTCCAGATCCCTCTGCAGAGCCTTCCTACCCTCCAGCAGCAAACTACTCCCATCCAACTTGATGTCATCTGCAGACTTACTGAGGGTGCACTTGACCCCCTCATCCAGATCACTGGTGAAGATATTAAGCAGAACTATCCCCAATACTGAGCCCTGGGGAACAGGACTCGTGACTGGCTGCCACCTGTATTTAACTGCATTCACCACAACTCTTTGGGCCCAGCCATTCAGCCAGTATTCTACTCAGCAAAGAGTATACCCATACAAGCCATGAGCAGCCAGTTTCTCCAGGAGAATACTGAGGGAATCGGTGTCTAAGGCTTTACTAAAGTCCAGGTAAACAACATGCACAGCCTTTCCCTCATCCACTAAGCGGGTCACCTTGTTGTAGAAGGAGATCAGGTTGATGAAGCAGGACCTGCCTTTCACAAAACCATGCTGACAAAACAAATCACAGGCCTGATCACCTGGTTGTCCTGTACATGTTGCACAATGACACTTAGGGTGATCTGCCTCACAGCCTTCGCTGGCACCAATGTCAGAATGACAGGCCTGTAGTGCACCAGATCCTCCTTCTGGCCCTTCTTGTAGATGGGCCTCATGTTTGCCAACTTCCAGTCAACTTGGACCTCCCCCATCAGCCCAGCCTGCTGACAAATGATTGAAAGTGGCTTGATGATCATGAAGTGATTCTGGCTGAAGTATATAACCAAAATTTAACTATGAAATATTTTCCTTTTTAACAAAAACCATTCAATGTTTTAGGTTTTTGAAAACTAAGAATTGATCATGTAACATGCTTGAAAATTGAAATATGTCCTGCTTTTGAATTACTTTTGAAGAAGTATGTTGTCGTTGGTTAAAACTTCTGGCAATTCCTGAGAGCAATTGTCAGACTTCTACAGTACTTGAATCTGGTGTTTAATAACCTAACATAATACTTGTTAGCAAATCCACCAAACGAACAGACAGGTTTTCCAAGGGTAAAATCTTTATTGCTTTCCTTATGCTGGAGGTCTCCACTTGTTCTTGGAAGGGATTACTTTCAGCAGTAAACTAACCAAGCCCATGTTTTAGAAAGCCTTGAGCACTACAGACTTTTCCAAGTGAAAAGTTCTATTGACGTCATTAGGAATCTCATCTGAGTAAAAGACTGGGAATTTGAGGAAATTCACAGTTCTCAAGATTTTGGGACATAGTTTGCATATCAGACAGTAACAACCCCATAAATCACAAAGATTAAAAGATGAAATGCTGCCAGTTTTGTAATTTAATAAAAGGGTATTCAAGGAAGGAACTGAACTAACTATTCACTCTAATATTTTAAACATATTTTTACTGATTAAAGTAACTCCCTACCCTGGGTGTGACCCACACATAAGCTTTTAATTTAACTTAAATGGCACCAGCTTTTATCATTTCATTTCTGGACATTCTGCTATGGCTGTATTTCTCAAACAGCATGGTTATAATATAATATGACAAGAACTAGAGGAATCCATGTTTTATTAGGTAGCTAAGATTTTGTTTGGCCTCATGAGAAAATGGCTGAGGGTATCATTCTGCTTTTATTATTTTTGCATTTCTTATTTTTGCTCTCCATACTGTTAGCAACTCTAGAGAGATGATCTGCTATATAATCTTTCTTTAGAGCTGCTTTTATAAGTACCGTGTGAAAGAAGCATAAAGAAAGCAAAAAGCATGTATACATTGTATTATGGTAATAGAGTGGTTATAACAATTTCCTGCAGGTCCCTAACATGGGCTTGAGGCGTGCTCTGGACTTAGACCAGATCTTCTTTGTCGCCATCCAAAGCATTACTTCTGCATGGAGACTGCGCTGAGGGGTCAGGAGCATTATATGTGAATGCTGACTGAATCATTCTTGCCTATGCCATTGGAGGCAAGACGCTGCTAGCCCGTATGGCTCACCTAGTCCAACTGAGAGGCTCAGGTGAAGCTTGATTTCTGTGGTATCAGAACAAATACCTCTTTTTTTTCATCATCTTGTAGGATTTACTCACATAAACTACTTTATCTTCTTACTCACACTCACCTCTCTCAGTTCTTCCTTCAGTTTTCTTTCTAATTGTCTGATACCTTCCAGTTAAAACATACGTCTACAGCATATGCTTTGAGACTAATGAGACATATACCAGTATCACATAATTTCCCTTCCCTATTGTTGTGTCTGTCAAGTTTATTCAAAGCATAATCTGCTTAGAGCAAGGTTCCTCTGCTACCCAGTGGTATACAGAGCATAGCACAGGGGTAGCAATGGATGATAGTAACAACATCAACACCTCTGCTGATAATCCAGCAGAATGGGTTTAATTCAGTCATATATTTCTTTGGCCTTACAGCACGATTAAGGAAATGAAGACAATAATGAGTTTATATGTTTATTGTAGTTTGAACTTTTGTGCCTTTTTTATTCTACTTTTAGAGGTATGAAGAACTATATAACCATGGTGTTTTCTTTCTTATAAGTACTCATGCAGATGATCCAAGTAGTTTGCTGTCAGCATACTCACTGAAATGAAATTGAACCCTTTCTTCTTTGAACATTTCACAAGAGCATAAAAGTGATAAAAGCATCATATTGAAATCTGTGCATCTGTTGCAGTTTTGATGATAAACTCGTACTCTGTGTTATCTTATTCTTTGAAAATTTAACAATGTTTTTTAAAGATTTTAACTGACTTCTAGTACTAGAAGAATGGAAAGAAGCGATACACACATATCCACTGAAATGAGTTCTATGATTTTTAAATATTTAGTGTCACTTCCTGTGTTTGAAAGATCAAGAGTCTGCCCTGCCATGATGTATTTCCTGGTGGAATACAAGCATAATAGAAAATTGTTGTCGACGCTCTGCCATGAGATCCTCCCTAACCAAAAGTCTTTTGCCGGTACAGAATAACATATGAACTCTTACCAGAAATTTTGACATTCTCTGTTCTAGGTGCTGTAGGAAGATTGCAAGGAATTACAGCTCAGAAAGTAGCGGAAAATTTGTATGAAATTCATTTCCTGTGGGGTTGAAAGAAAGATTAGCCATCATCTACTGGAAATGTCAGAAAGTTGGAGAAAACAGTATTACTACCTTTATTTAAGGTAATCAGTATAAAAAGAAAACAGTATATTTCCCTGAGCAATAAACACTGCAATCACAGCAGTGAGTAAAACATATCAAATGAGCAAGGCTATGTTTGCCAGCAGTGTATCAATCATGTCGTGAAGGGGAAGGGGGAGAAAAGAATATGGGATTGTCATAATTGATATCAGATGCCAGTCAGATGTACTTTTTGGCTGCAGTTGGGCTGGTGTTTTAATTGACTTTTGACACTGCTCCCAGACTACAATCTGTTGTTGATCACATCTCCTCCTCCACTAGAGGACACCACACTAAATCTGTCAGTGTAACAGCGTAGGACACCAGTCCCTAATCCAGTTCTGTCAGAATGATGCAAGTTAGATTCAATAATGTAAAGAGTAGAGGTCTTTCTTTCAAATGTGCTTAACTAGTTTCATCCTATACCTGAGAAAATTATGTTGCATCCAATCCATTTGGGGTTTAGTGGAGTTCCATATTCATCTTCCCCTCTGCAGTGGAAGGAGAAGATAAAGGGAGTCATCCTTATGAGCTAGGTTCTACTAAAGTAAGAACTGTTTTGGGTAAGTAATTTCTTGTCTGAAGGATGACACTCCGTAGTAATTATTATTTCTGATAAATCATCAATGTTTTTTAGCTTTTGTTCATAATATGTAGAAATATATAACATTCATGCCTTGAAGAACAAACAGCTTTTCTACAAAAAAAAAAGTCTATGTTGCATTGCTGTGATGTTCGTATTATTTAAAACCTTCTACTTGAAAACAGTGAAAAGATGTTAATGCCATCCATTGCCCCTTAGACTAAGAAATGTTCTCACAGTATTTTATGATACTATTCCTACAGTTTTGTACTGGCACTTCAAAAGATGATAGAGTAAAATGACCATGATGATCCCAAACTTCTTAATCATAAATCATGCACATTTTGACAGCAACCTAGGTTTGATATTGATTTATTTTTTAATAGAAAGACTTTTCAAAGCCACTTTCAAGAGAACTCCTTAGTCTTTTCTCTTCACCAAAGTGTCTTGAGAAAGACGAAATGAGTGCCTGTGGTTGATATTGGTATTTCAGTCTTAGCTGAGTTGACAAGTGTTTCAGCTGGTAATATTTGTTCCTCATGAGCCATGGAGCAATTTAACTCTATTTTTCTGTTGAAATAATTTTAATCCTTTCCAGAAAATAAAAAGATGGATTTAATACACGGTATTTTTTCACAGACGGTCCCACTAAACCCCAGGTTGGATTAAATATATACAAGTAACATTGCAGATAAACACTATTTCTGTTTTATGTAATAACTATGACATCTACTTTGTAAATATAGTGAAATAACATATAATCCTTGACACACATATACTCACATATCCTGAACATTAATGAGGTTATATTTATCTCCTCTTGATTATTCTAATGGTTTAAATTATAGGTATTTGTAATGACTCATGGCAAATATGAATGTCCCACATATGCACTACTCACATATTCAAACTTCAAAAGAATATTACTGAAAAGTCAGGCATTTAAAAGTTGTAAATAGCAGAATGTGATTTTGCTTGTGGTTGCATCCTTTGATAGTATGATCACACACAAATTTTTCATCAGGATCCTTTTCTCCTTTAGCAGGCCAGGGGAGGAGCAATGCTCCCTTATTGAACATCCATCTTCTAGTTCAGTGTATGATCCTATGCTTGATTTGTGGGCACATCTAACAATGTCCTTGAACACCAAGTGTGCCCACTTCCAGGCACAGATCTTTTAGAAATTGGAATGGGTAAGAAATATAGGGTACATACGTTATTAAGTTATGCTAGCTAATACCAGCCGTCACCCTAGCATTCAGAGTAGCCTTTTCTCTAGCTAAGCTAGCATGCTGCCCTTCTTTTCCTTCGAGCAGGTGTTGTTTTGCCCTTCAGTCACATAAGAACCCAAGGAGCCTCCACATGCCTTTGCCATTAAGCGCCATGTATAAATAACATCTAATATTGAAAGTCAAGTCGCCGAGACAGAAGCACCGAAGCCACTACGAGAAACATGTATGAGATTACTTTTAGCATAAACCTTCATTAAAAGGGTTTGAACTTGAATTATTATTATGACTGCTTGTTGACAAGCGAAATAGGTAATCAAACTGTGTTACGCTTTTCATAACACTCTTTCATTTCAGCAACACATGGTTACTGAACTAACCCCAGTGGGGGTCAGTGAAACCAAGCAGAGACTGATGAATTGATGAAAGCTAGTGTTCCTTATGGCAGAAGCCATTTCAATATCACTTTTGTTTCTTGCCAGACAGTTCCTGATTATCACTCACCTAATGAAGCAGCACGGTGCAGCAGTAGATAAGAATGTCCACCATTCCTATGTCAGCTTATGTCATTCCTACTTCATTCCCATGTCATTCCATCTTCAGTGAGGTTGACTGCAGATCCCCAGTTCAACAGGCACACTGAAAGTTTGCTGTTTCCCTCTGTTGATTCATTCATGATTCTCCAAAGAACTTGTGCTCTGTCCTTGTCAGACCACACAGAAACCACTTTATTGCTAGATTAGACTAGGACACAGGAATGTAATAACACTGGTTTTAACTAGGTCATCATTAAAAATTGTTTGCAGATTAGACAGTTCTGAAGGAAAAGAATAAGACAAATATTCACACCTGTACTTAAAAACCATGCATTCTTCCACAGCTTCTTCAGTGTGTTATCTCGCAAGAGTGTGGAGTTGATGTCCCACCCTTTGAGCTGCTTTGATCAGAATTTTTCTTGAGATATGTCCTTCTTCTTATGCCTAAGAGGGCTGTCCCATTTCTTGTCTTGGATCATGTGGTGCAATTCTGAGTTCTGCAGTACTGCCTTCTCTTTCTCAGGCTGGAAGGATCTGCACCTGTCTAATACGGGGCACTGGCACAGCACATGCAACCAAAAAGGAATGGTTATTTCTTCTGCTTCTGTTTTATTCTTAGTTTGAATTTCTGTTAAGCTCCTTCATTAACATTTCTCTTTTAGATTCAGGAAGATTGCAATAAAATCTTATGAATCAACGGACAAAAAATATTCAAAGTCCCATCTGAGTTTGTATTAAGATAGATATCACACATTTACCTTTTTTTCGTGGTGCTTCTCAGTTATTTAGTATCTATATGTTGCAAATATGAAGGTTTTTTTAATCTACTCTAGGTTTAAACGTAGCTTGAGGCTACCTTGAGGATGGGGTTAGAAAACACTGTAGACTCTTCTTTGTCTCAGCTTTTGTGTCAATCAGCCCTGCCAGTTCCAAGATCCAGGTTCTCAACCTCCATATCCGTGTGCAAAAATCTCATGACTTGTGCTAGGTTCAACCTTCTTTGGTCCTTTACTTGTGAATCCGACCACAGCCCAGGAACTGCCATAGAACAGCTAGATTTGCAGGGTGAGTCACCACGATACAGACCAGAAAAAATAACACGAGGTTCAATTCTGGACGGTAAAAGAATTTAACTTCTTTTGGAAGTAATGGAAAACAAGGTCAGGAAAAAGAGAGGTTCATAGGAAAGTTTAGGTTGCCAATTGTGATTTATTGATGTTATTTTAAGGTATCATTCAAGGACAACAACACAGGCTGGAGCAGTGCCTGCTTTGTGTTTAGAATGCTTTGTGACCACACCTGTTTACAGTCCCTTTTGGTAGCAAATAAAGTATTAAAGCATCTTCATTTCAGTCAGAAATGTTTTTCTGGATCTATACAGTAGTGGTCAGATGCAAGTGTAATTTATAACATTTCAGTACATCATTTAAGAATACAATGTTTGAACCCTTATGTGGCAACTGCTGTTATTCTAGCAAGCAGACATCCAGAGTAACACAAGTTTTTGGGATGTGATAACATTTCCATTCAGCTACCCACTGTTCAAAACTTTCTGTATTTGGTCATTAAAAAAAAATTTGAAGGCAGAAAGTTAGTTTGCAATACCTTTGTTAGAAGTGCAGATATAAACTGTGAACATAAAGGATTATTTAAAAAGAATTTTAAGATGAAAAAATGAATTTCCCCTCCTTTAAATGTTTGTTTAAAAAGCCGTAGCAAAATTTAGGAAGAAAAAAAATAATGAGGTTGAATCTGCAAGTTATCTTTTTACTCTCCGAAAGCTATCAGGAGAATGTTAATGTTACCAGCATTTGAAATTCATTCACTTGAATGATCAAAGTATTTGAAGGGGACAATATATAGCACATTCTAAATATACATATACTTTTCCTTTATGGTGTAGTTCATAGACAAGAACAATTTATTCCGTATGTATGAGGAGGATCTTATTAATGTATATAAATACATTATAAGAAGGAAGGATGTACACAAGATGGAGTCAGGCTCTTTTCAGAGGTGCTCAGTGAGAGGATCAGAGCCAATGGACACAAACTGAAACACTGGAGGTTCCCTCTGAACATCAGGAAACACTTTTTCACTGTGAGGGTGACTGAGGACTGGTATAGATTGTCCATACAGGCTGTGGAGTCTCCCTCCTTGGATATACATCCAAAAACTGTCTGGAGATAGTCCTGGGCAACTCGCTCTAGGTGGCCCTGACTGACAAGGGAATTTGGGCAAGATGACCTTCATAGGTGCCTTCCAGCCTCCACAGTTATGTGATTCTGTGACTCAGTAATTGGCTCTTTCTTAATCTCTGCAATGCAAAGTGCATCATACCCGCAAAACACTTGGGCAAGTGTAATAAAATTAATGTAATTTGAATTATAATTATTGTAATTATTATATATTAATTAATTATATATATATTAATGTCATTTGAATTGAAGTTCATGGAGTCTCCATGGCTGGAGATATTCAAAAACTGTCTGGATACGAACCTGGGCAGTAGGCTGTAGGTAGCTTTGATGGAGCAGTGGATTTGGACACGGATTGTCAGAAAAACTGCAATCTTTAGATCAGAAATTTTAAACCATTTTCAGCTTGTGAGTCCCTAACACTTTTTCCTAATCAGTGCGTGGATTCCTGCATAATGTGTTTCGCCTGCTGGTAATAGGCCTTTTGCTTTTCCCTGCCACCTGTAAATCTGCCCCTAATTTTGATGTTTGAGCTAATGAAGTGAGGGATAGCAATAATAGATTCGTGTCCCACATGTGGACCAGCCATACAGAAACATGACACACAGTAGCAATGGCCTTGACATATTAGGAACTATTCTTCCATGCTGAAAATGGGACTTGATACTAAAGCATTTATTCTCTCCTCCGAAAAAATTTTTTCCTCAGAAGTCTGACTCCTTTATAAGATTTTCATCTAGACTTTACTATTCATAAACTCCTGGTTTTTAACCTTAACATCATTCGATTTGTCCTGCTAATTTTTAGTTACAAGAAATGCATCTCTGCCACCCAGTCTCTATTACCCTGCTTTTCTCATGGATTTTGTTTTGCCTCTAGATTTCCTTCCTTGGTTTTTCTGATGAACCAATGTGGGTTCTCATCTTCTACTAGTCTCTGTTTGCAGCAGCATCCACACCTCTTGCTTGTTCCACTTGCATTTCTGTGGTATCCTACGTCCAGCTCCTGTCGTGTGTACCATTGCATAAGGCATCTTCTTCTTTGACACTTGCTGGTTGTCAGCAAGCATATCAATCACGGTGCAGAAGACAGGAGCTTCTTTCTCTCCCTTCTGATGTCTTGCCCCATCCCAGCCTGGAAATAACCATGTTAGGAAAAGTCCAGAATCCTCCAAGTATATACGGGATGACAGAACAATCCCATGCTGAGGTTAGTGAAAGAACCATTCAAATAAGAGGAGAACCATAGCACAGCCTATGGTTTAGTGGGAATGATATACAGACAGACAGCTTCAGAAAGTGAGGAGAGCTTGAGTATGCTCAGCAAGAACAGAAGCTTCTGGGATTTTTGTGGTCAAGCTTTACCAAACTTCTAGTGAGTTCATACAAACTGGACTTTTCCAAGGTTTACATTATGGGTGGTTTTTCTCACAGATAGCAAAAAGTACATCAGTGACACACAGACCACGTTTTTGCCAGATGTCAAGTTGCTGCTCCAACATATGAGGAGGGCACAAGAGCCGCCAAAGTAAAGCTTACCAGATGATTGGTTTTTTAAGAGCAAAAAATACCATGGTTTTCTCTTGCTTCACAGCAGAAACATTTTGGCTGAAATTTTCCAAAATATTTCTTCATAAGACAAATACCATGCATGGAAAATTTCAACCTAAACAGTTAGTTTGGCAAAAGCGTAAGCAACTAGGTCCTATAACAAGAAATGTTTGCAGTCTTAATACTAGGCAGTGCTACCAATTCAGTGTATAATTTACTCAGCACCAGCCTATTGCACTGACACAGATATTCAGCTGCTTGCAAGGCCAAGTTGTGAGCTTGGAAGGCATGAGCATTAGCTCCCAGTTGATGCTGACTAGTGTTGACTACCAAGATTCTCTTTTAAGCCACAGCCTTTGCCCTTTTTTTACAGCATAGCTGATTATGTTCCATGTCTCTGCCATGTTTTGGAAAGTCCTTTACCAAGTTTGATGTTCATAGTGATTTCAACAAAGATGAAAAGAAGAGAAAGACAGCTTGGGAAGTTAACGTCAAAGCTGCTATGACTGAAGGTATTTTTTGAATCCTTTTTACTCTTCCATGAGGACACTTTCTACCTGTGTGGGGTTGCTCTGCTGGAGGGGAAAATGAGGTTCTCCAGGTTATCAGATATACAAGACCTTTGCGTATGACTAAAGACTCCATAGAGGTGATGCCACGACTGAAAAATGTAGGTTACTGGTATGCAGGTTTCTTCATTTTTTCCATTAGATGGACAGTGACCATAGGTGCTAAGGGGCTTTGGTTTTGGTTTTTATTTTCCAGCATAATGTTTCAACTAAGTAGACACACCAGATGTGTCTGGACCAGATATGGTCCAGATCCAGAAACATGTCAGAGAGGTATATTTCTCTGAGCAGTCTCTTCTTTCTCTGAGCTGAAATTTTAAGTGTAACAAGACACAACTCTGACAGTCTTTCAAATTTTTCAAGCTCAGCCACGGATTTGAAGTGCAAGCACTGCTCTCTTGCTGCTTTCCTTGAAGAATCAAGCTTTCAATACAGGAAAGAGAATGACTCACCATTGCCATCAAGGCCCACTGAAAGGGATGACTGCAGCAGGCAAAAGGTAGCAGACATCTCTTTGAATGAAAGTGGTCATACAGAGCATTTCACTGACAGAACATGCCTTCCTGAGCTCATGGAGATGATACTGCCTCTCTTCTAGCACTGTTTCGCCATGTCATTGGCAGCTGCTAAAAAGGAAAAGTAGAGAGTGAAAGCATATATCAAAAATTAGAGGGTAAAATGCACAGCAACAAATGCAGAAATAAAGCATACTATTACAAAGTCAGAGCCTTAAGAATGAAGTTTATACTGAAAATAAATTTAATCAGGCTAAATATTTCAAAATTGCAGAAATGCATTTTTGGATAATCAGATAACCTCACAGCTTGCATATGGAGATATCATGCAATAAATATGTGATTGTGATTAAGGAAAAATGGTGTTGTTGCAGGCAGCAAGAGGGCAGTATTCTGGTTGCATGATTTCTAATTGATCAGTTGACAGATAGAGACATTCTCTTAAAGAACAAAAAAAACAATAACTAAGTTTAATTTATTATCTAGTATAGCATTGGGGAGCAAGAATTACTTATTCCATATGAAGGCTAGATCTGTCATTAGAATTTCAGGACTAAATCCTCATGATCCAAGCAACTAGTCTTCAAAGTGAGCATCCAGTATCCCAGGATTCACTGTAAAAACTGTTAGTGCACAGGGTAGAGTACAGTTTTCTTCTTTCTCGTTGTCCAAGTGGAGTTTTACCTGCTGGCCACTCAGCAGGCATTGATATTCAATGTTTACATTGAGACAGCAATCAATGGTTCTTCAGCATTGGTGGGAATATTTTAGTAGTAAATATGCTTTAATTTCAGCTTTTGGCCAAAAAAAAAAAGCTGACGATTGACAATAAATTTATAAGGAGAAAAAGGCAAGGAACACAAATGAAGACAGACAGAGAAGTTTAACTTTCTATTAATTCTGAAGATTTTTATTACACTTCCGTCTTACTATGTTTAAATTTGATCCTTGGAAAAGTAATTATGACTAAAAGGAATAATAGAGTTTAAAAAGAAACATTAGTACCAAATATCACATTTCATTTACCTTAAATGACTGATTCATTTTTGCTAAGAAGCTAGTGCTGAGCCTCGGCCACAAAGATTTTGTAGAAATACTGATACCAGCTTTACCGAGAATTTTATAGTTTACTTCATTTCATCTACGCATAAGAAGCATGATCTAGTGAATCAAATGGCAGCTGAATGTTCCTGGATGGAAAATAAGAATACTGTTTTAAGAAAAATGGTAAAGTTTGAACATTTGGTTTCATTTTATAATAGAATAAAAATTACATCCTTTGAAATATTTAATGTAAAATACAAGAGACTGTCTTGTTCTCCAAAACAGCCCACACCCCAGTGGTTATGGTATTGGAGTGAAAGCTGTTTGGAACATTTTCAATGAAGTGTGTTTTGTTGGAAAACAGCAGTTCATTAAAATGGGAAACAAATCTGTTTATCACAATGTTGTTAAAAAGTTTTTCAGACCTAGGGCAACATTTCTCTTCCAAGATGTAAGAGTGCCCTTAAAAAGGGATTTGAACTTAGTTCTTCTGAGTCCCTAATGAGTTCCTACAGAAAGGTGACCGTTAGGTTTAGACTTTATTTCCTACTCTGCGACAGACTTCCCATGTTATCTTGGACAAGTTGCTTTGGTCAGATTATTTAAAGGAGTTGAATGTCTAAGCCCACTACGTATGCACATTTTTTCCACTTTGACAGCAAGGTCTAATCTCACAAAGGGGCCAGAGCACAAGTCAGAACAAGATACGGAAACATGAACTACAGACTATCAATGGATAAGATAACAGCTTGACATTTACACATTTAGCAGAGGTGGGAAGAAACACACTGTGATTTACTAGTGGTGGCAAAGGATGCTAAGAAGATGTGGGCAACCATGTTTCAAGCTCACACTCTGCTCCCAAAGCTGCAGACTTCAGATCATTTAAATCAGCACCTTGACATAGCTGGCAACTCTGTCTTCTGATCTGTTTTATAGAACAACAAAACTACATTTTAAAGCTGTTTCACCTGAGAGACTATATGACTGGGAACAGTTCCAGAATCTCACTGCTTTGATTGCCAAACAGCCCTTTTTGTCCATTAGTCAAAAAGTATTAATCTACCACTTCACATTCATTTGCCAGTGCTGTCCTTTGGCTTAAATAGCTTCTTTCTTCACCTGATGCGTCTAGAGCCAGCAATCATACTCCTTCTAACTTATGTTTCTTCTAGGTTAGACAACGAGTCTCTTTTACTGGCCCTTTGTAAATAAAGTTTCTCTCTGCTGCAAGTTCAGGTAACCCTCCTCCACACATCTTCCAATGTGACCTGCCTTTCACTGCTTAAATGCATTAATACTTCTTTATCATTTTCTGGTAATAATTTGCTGGATGGACTTTTGCTCCCCTTAGCTTTTCCCGATATGGAAAATCACTGGTGGTTCTGACCCAGAGGACAACTTGTTCGTAGGCCCTGGTCCTTGCTTCTTTTTATCCTTGCTGATAGATGAATCACTGGAAAGGTGATAAAACACTTATGCTTCAGGTCTAGAAGTGTTTACCCCAGTTCTCCATTATCAAATTTAATCCCATTTTTATAACTTCAATTTTCAAATTTGATTTTTACAGTAGTGTATATATATGTATATCTGTCTGTATTTGACAATGCTTGTGCCGTGAACAAATTTCATTAGACCATGTTTACTACTTGTGCCGAGTTCAGTATCAAAAATGTGAAATAATATTGGCCTGGAGACTGGTCCTGGAGGAACTCCAGCCCTAAATTCTTTTCAGCCCAATCTGCCCTTTTGAACATATGCTGCTTGTGCTTCCCCTGACCCACACAGTTTTCTGCACCAGTCTTAATTACTCTTGCTTACTCTGTACCAGTCTTATTCACTGTTATGTTTGGCTGTAGACTCAACTTCTGCTCCTACTACAAGACATGAACTTCTACTCCAAGTTAATGTATCAGAGATCTAAATGCGATCTCTCACATCACAGTGAGTAACATACTTGGAAGACTGACTTCTTTTCATAATTTCCATCTTCTTGTGTTTGCAGAAATATCTGTCTAAGCAGAGGCGACGTAATCAGTGTCTAATAACAGGAGAGTGTTTGGAGCTGTGAAGTGCAGGAAAACTCCTGATTGCAAAGGCAAGTTTGGCCTCCAACTGAGCGTGAATATTCCACTTGTCAAATAGCTGTACGCTATGCATGACAACCAGGAGTAAAGTGCTTCTATTTCCCCAAGGATATGTGTGTTAGTCATCTTATGTGGCAGCTGCCATTCTGCAAGGATAAACTGACTTCCAGTGAATCTTACTTATAGATTTGAGTCAGGTTTATACAATTTTCAAATTTATAATCACGTGCTGTATAATCCTCAAGTTGTAGCATATCCAGAATCAGAAATACTGTCAAAATTATGTGCAAAGCTACAAAATATTTTTTTAATGTTTGATCACATTCATTGTTTTGTCCTCAAATTCCAGACCAAGAAATGCTAATGAAGTAGTAGAATATCTACTATTGGCAGCTGGAAAAGCTACTGATATCTGGTTTTCTCTCCTTAATTTTCCTCTGTTTTAACATAAGCATTTTTCTAGCATGAATGGATACAGATTTTCCATTAAAAACTGTTAACAGTGTATGAGTAAATGTCTGCCAATGTTACAGCCAGTTCATGAAGAATCCAGCTTCATGGTCTTGCCAACACAGCAATTAGGACCACATGTGCTTGAGAGGGAAGGGAAGCCTATGCATAGTGATGACAGTCCCATAAGGCCCGATGGCTGCCTTTCCAGTCCTGAATTTCAGAGACTTTTAAAAACATATCTGCCTGTTAGAAAGTTTCTGATTTGTGTGTTTAAAATCCACAACACTTCTTTCTGTAGTGTTATTCACCTCTTTTTTGCCTATTTGTATTTATGTCTTATTAGGTCAGGAAAATGGTCAGATTTCGAACGATTTAATGCAAGAAAAGTTAAACCATGCTAATACTGAGGATGTGAGTGCTAATACTGAGACTGTGTTCATATAGATAGCTATATGTGTATATGTCTATGTATGTATAAAAATATACAAGAATATTAAGCCCACAAGTGTTTATATCAAGAATGCCTCCTGGTAATGACAGCAGCTTTTGGAAGGTTCTACACCTCAGTCAACAGCTTTGTTTCAGTCCTGATCAATGGGGAGACGTGTCACTTGATCAGTAGCTTGTCTGAAACTCTTTTGGGGTAGTGCTCCAATTATTCCTCAACAAATGTACATAAGTGCTTGAATATCTGGATCTTAGCAATGTGTCTAGTGAAAGGGATTGTAATCCTGGATGGGTATGGAAACCATACTATACTGCTGCTGTAGAGTTTAATAATGATTGGAGCAATTAACATACATTAATAGTAAATATATATATACACATAGGTTGTGACTGTGATTTAAGCAAAAATTCAAGTGCAACTGGTAATAATGTGATAGCAGCTGTTAAGAGAAAAAAGGATTGACTTTCCAAAGTAGGATTAGAGGCTGCTGACATACAGACAGAGAGCTCTCTGACCTTAAGCGCCAAGTTGCATATTTTTCAAAGAACAGTTCAGCCGTGCTCAGTGACAGCAGACAAGGAAGAAAACATGACTACTGAGGGGTGGCACAATGCCTGAGGTGCCAGGGAACAGGCTGTGTGCACACTTGAGCCAGGATGGAGGCAGAAACCCAGGCTATCGGTGCAGAGACGAGGACACCCAGTTCCACGATTCACCGCCTAAAAGGCAATTCCAGTTCCTTCTGGGCAGGCTGTGTGTTAGCCACTCAGCGGGCACATCTGTCTCGGAAGGGCAGCCTAAGATTTGCAAGGTCAGTACGATGTATCCCTCACATCAGCCATCAGGCTATGACGGCAGGCTCTTACACCAGGCATGTCACCCCTGTTAGCAGTTAATGAGGTAAATTCAAAGCACAGACTCAAATCCTTGACACCTGCCTGGCCCTACTGCATAATGAACCACTTGTTGCCTGGTCCACGCCAGCATCCCTCTCCCAGACACTGCTGGGCACAGCCGGAGGTGTAGCCCCTGCCAGGCTCCATTCCCACTGTGAGTTTTGGATAGGGACTGCTTAACTTGGGAGGGGAAGCGAGCTCTGATTTGGGGACAGGAGACAGGTTCAGCTATTGGTCTTATGGCCAAAGAGTGGTCCTCACTCTGTTTTTTACTAACTTTACTGGCCTCATCTTATCAGAGCACACTGCCCATGAAGCAGCGAGGACTCAGCAGTCGACTCTCCAAATTTTGCAGAAATTCAGTGCTGCAGAGTGAAGATCTCGTAAGATAGGCAAAGTCTGGGGATAAGGATGATTTCCTTGGGGTACACAGTGTGCTCTTCGGATAAGAACTGGAGGCATGCTGCTGCAAAAAGCTCAATATTTTCAATGATTTTCTTTAGTCAATTCATTAAGCTCTGTGCTTGAAAGTGAAATTGTTGTGTAAAGACTTTTTACTTTTTCACATACTCAAATAAATAAAATCACTACTTTAACTTTGCATTGCTAACCTCTGCCAGCATATTCTGTCCCTCCATTTGGGGCCCAGAGCAGGTAAGAAATCCCTGCAGTACACTGAACTACAGAAGCACAAGATATCGGCTAGGATAGGTACTGCCTGAAAAAGCCCTGACATCTAGCAACTAAAGGTTGGTAGGAACTATAAATCCCCAAAGGGTTGAAACCAGTCTAATTTTTTTTAAGTCATGGTGCAGTGCCAACAGGGTGCCGTTCTGTTACAGCATTGCAGTGAAGGGGTTATGGTCAGAATTGCATTTAGGCACAGACATTGTTGGATAACTGCCCATCAAGCCTCATTCATTCACATACAGTACATATGCTTACGATGCATTTCAAGACCTCTGTAACACGGACTTGAAACCAAGAGAGAGAACAATAAAGATTTAACCAACCAGCATAGCTGGTTGTTTTCCCAGTCTCTGAACTCTATCCAGAAGACACAGCCAGATGTGGCTTGAAGAAAGAGCTCATAATCCAGAGAATGAAAGAAGAAGATGGAGAGAAAAGGAGTTTTCAGGACATCAGTTAAGAAAAAAAAGTCTTGCTTACTTATGGGACTAAGGAGTCTACAGATGTGCACAGGATGAAACCTTATCCTCAGCTTCAGGCATACATTTCTCAGGAAATCACTAACTTCCAGCACAGCCCCCTATTTTGGTCTGTTAGACACAGGAGTCCTGAACTTGTACTTCCTCTTCACATAATGTTCTCCTGATGTTTTAAGAAAATGGATTTATAATACTCTTCTACATGGATCCTCACAATCAGTATATATGTGGCTGCAAAACTAGGATTCTTGTAAGATGCAATTTTAAAAAATCTCTAAAAAATCTCTAAAATCTCTAAAATTTCTAATTGAAATACAGGAAACTCCATTTAGTTGTAGAAAAAGATGGAGGTTTTTAATGTGAAGGTGACTGAGCACTGGAACAGGTTGCCCAGAGAAGCAGTGGAGTCTCCTTCCTTGTAGGTATTGAAAGCACAGCTGGATACAACCCTATGCAAGATGCTGTAGCTGACCCCGAATCGAACTAGATGGTGTCCAGAGGTGTCATCCAGCCTCGACCTATGGTTCTTTGGCCTGTAAACTATCAGTGATTTGTCAGCTCCAGGACAAAGCAGCCAGGCTGTGATGGTGGGGTGCTGTGCTCTGTCTGCTCTGCCAGATTAGTTCTTGTTCAGTGCCACCTAACACAGTTTTACAGCTTCTGACTGCTGATGTCTCTGCATGCTGCTATATTAGCACATTGAGATCTATCACCTCTTCCTGTTAAGAGCTTCGTTGCTTCATGCCAATGTCCTACATATGGCCTTGTATTCCTGGAAAATGCCTTCAGTCTCAGTTTACTTCATCTAGTTTTAACTGGTCTCAAGTTTTGTATGGCATTCTGAAGGTCCAGAGGTCCCATGTGAGAGACCAAGAAACTGAATATATGGGAACAAAATATCTAAATGTAGTACAATTATCTGATCATGATATGATTAGTAAAGTCATTTTTGTTGACAAGTCTACAAAGCACACATTTGACACTCTTTCTCCATTACAGAAACCTCACTATTTGCTGCTGAAATGTCAGCCAAATAATATGAAGTGATATCTTCCGATCAGAGTTAGATTTTTAAAATAGCCACTCTTTCTATTAATCAGTTTTATGCGTACTTCAGCAAATAATGACAGAAATATTCTACTCAATATGGGAAAATTTAGAACACAGTTTTGAAGCAGAAAACTCCTTTGTTTTTTTCTTTTTTTTTTCCATGACAGCTCTGAGGTATACCTTGGATCGAGTTACAGGATGTCAAGAATATGGTGTGACACCCTACCCCTACTGAAATCACAAATAGGTAAAGGTTTCATGCATGAACTGTAGTTGGCAAGACTTAAATGTCATAAATATTCATTTTGTTTGGAATTAATGATGGAACAAGGATATGTGAAATGCTGGTTTTGAGCCACATTTTGAGAATTTTGAGAACTATTTTAAGAGATACACTCATTTTACTTATTTGGTAAAATTTTTGGCCTTGATTCTTGTCTCAGTAAGCTTGAACAGGATAGACCTTGCTAGGTCATCAAGTTTGGTCTTCTTTTATAACGAATGACTAATTTATAGTAATACTTTGTGCTCATTTATCCAAGGATGTCCTAAACGCTTCTTTTATTTATTCAGTTACCCAGTTACTGCTAGTGTTTTGAGTGCATTTTGTCACTTCCACACTAGTGCTGGCGGAACTGAAGAAGGAAACTGGTTAGAACAACACAACCTAGCACTAAATTAATAGGGAAGAGCTACACTCTATAGAGGTTATCCAGTGAGGCTGGATGCAGCTGTGCATAAAGAGGAAAACTCTGCAGCTGCTCTCCTGTCCAGTGATCTAGTCTGTGAGCACACTGACTTACGTCAGTGGATGGAGAGTTTCTCTTTGAGCTTAGCACAAATCGGTGGCTGGCCCTTAGTACCATGCTTAAGTACGTTATTGTTTTTGGGCCATCATTGTGGCATTAAGAATACTTTTTGTGTCACTCTTCAATAAAATTTCTTTCTGTTAAAGCCACACTTCTAAACAGCATCAATGTATTTCTTCAGTGTGAAATGTTGTTGCTTACAAGTTGGTACGCACAACATATCTGCCTAATAAGTTTTAACATCTCACTGTATGTACCATATGCTATTGAAACATATTCACCCGCTAAGCTGTGTGCATCTGTCTTTTGATGATACATCAATAACATGTTTTAGTCATAATTTGACATGAAGAGGCTGCTGTAAACAATGATTTTAGCCCTAGCTGGCAGGTTTTGTTGAGACAAATTGTAGGAGGCTGTATATATTTCTATAACTTTATGTTACTAAAGAATTCTCAAGCAGTGACACTATAAAGGAAAAAAAGTACCTGTTTTCACAGGGTCAATACATTCAACTGTCTGTTAGATTTAATTTTTATGAACCCGTGGAACAAGTCGTACGCGGAATAGACCCTTGATTAGCAAGGCATCACAGGAGGCCAGAGGCATCTTTCTTTGCCTGCAAAGTATCTTTTGTGGCTAAGTACTGTGAAAACCATCTTTACAGCTCTCATCAATCTTAAAGCACTCTGGAGAGATATTTTAATCCCCATCCACAGATGGTGCAAATATATCACAGGGAACTGAAAGAACCTCCTGAAAACTACCCAGCAGGTCAGCAGCAAAATTGGTATCCGTGGATGCCTCCTTGAAATTATCCTACTTATTCAGACATACTATTTCTCAAAATATTGTCACTTTTAAATCATTGCCAAGCATTTCCTTTGCTTACCTTCTTTCTCTGATCCTCATGGGCTAGGTACAAGATTGTCCTTTCAGGCTTAGGCAGCCAGGAGTGATGCAAATGGACACATTCCTAAGCATTTCACTGATTTTGTGGCTTTCTGGATTTCTGTGTGTAGGAGACAGAGAAAAACAATTACAGTGATGGTGCATATACTATTCTATGCAGTGGTTAATGGACTGAGATCTATTAGTTATTACTGGATGGAGTTTATTGTCTGATTCCCTAGAAAACTGTATAATTACTTCAGACTGCTGAAACTGCCTTTCATTTTTTTTTTCCCAGCTTGTTCTGTGTGTGTGCTTCTAGCCAGTTATACATCTGTAGTTCAGCTTCAAAGACTAGAGAAAGAAAACCACCGCCTCAGAATTCGGTGATGTGATTTTGATAGCCTCAGCCTGACTAACAAACTACTGTCAAAGTGACTTCCCAATGGTAGGCAAAGGTGGAAAGGAACCTCCCGGCTATACCACTTTTAAATGCAGCTATTGTAGCCCAAGACACCTTAAAAACTAGCAAGATGTATTTTCTAAGCCAGAATTCAGTTTGTCAAGAGTTTGGATATTAAAAAAATATGTCCACCTATCTGCAATCATTTTACATGTTTCTGTTCTCTCCGTTATGCTTTCACGGCAGAAGTAGCCTGCACTCTTGCTCTAGTGTTACTCCTCAACCTTGCTTTTGCTGCACAGACGAATCTCCCAATCAAATGATACCTCAGATCAGGCTGAATGGCTATACTAAATGCTGCTGTTTTGGTAAGACTTCTAATAGTTCCCCATTTCAATATGGATGCATTAAATTATGAAAATGCTACATCTCCAGCATTTTCCCAGAATTTCCAGAACAGCGGAACTCCTTCCACTGTGTACTGGGAAAGCAGCAGGGTGGTTCAGCATATGGATACAGAAAACATCTCCAGAAATCCTACCAGTGCACCAGCATGATAACAGTAACTGTGAGGACAAGTACAGTTGTCCAGTGCATTAAAGAAGATGCCAATTACTGACGAGGTCACCAGTCAAGTCTTGACTTCAGTGGCACATAGTGACAAACAGTGCTAGTTGATTAGGAGGGAGAACTGTAAAAGCCATTCTAATTCTATTCATGTCCTTAAAATAAAAAAGCTAGGAAAGGCAAGTTATGTACTGTCAGGCATGTGTATGTGAAAAATGTGATAACTGCTTTATTCTGCTTAAATGTTATTGACCAGTTTCTCGCTTGTTGTAATTTAATGAGGCTGTGGTCATTCATTTTGAAGCAGCTTCAGTAGACGAGGATCTGGCTTTAATACTAAACGCAGTAGAAATTGCAAGAAAACAAACAATATTCATGTAGCTGTTGCAGTGTAGGGACAAGATTTTGGATAATAGAGGTCCAGATTTAGATTCTGATTCTGATACCAAGGTGAAGTGGCCTAATTCTTAAATACCCTGATTACACAGCAAGTCTTCCTGCTGGCAATGCTACCTATGGTCTTAGTACATTGTATCTCAATGAGATTCCTTACCAATTGCTTTCACATTTTCTTCAATAAACATATCAGCTGGGTCCTCTGCACTTGCTGACTACTCTCCTATTTAAACATGCATCAAAGTTCTTGTGAGACTCTTTCAGCCCTTGCCAAGAGATATCTGTACTTGTGCAGAAGTTATGGTCTGCCTTTGTCACATATCAGATATGATAATGCTTCTGAGGGGCAGAGGGAAGCTGGTACTTGAGTATATCAACAAGGTACTCATGTAGCTTATAAACTTTTCCCACCCTCTAGGGAGAATGTTCTGCTTCATTACATGACTCAGCTCACTATCTTCTGTTCAGCTGGTGTTGGAATCTGACCCTTCTTCTTTGGAAACACTGTGTTTCCAATTTCGACGTTTACAGATTTTCACACCACTAATGAGTAAATGTGATACATTACTGGACAACAACAACATTTCCTGTGGTATCTTAGATGAACCAGAAGTGTTCCACAGGAAAATGGCAGACATGCTAGCAGATGGAAACGGTGCCACAACTTGGACCATGGCTCTGGATTAGCAGAAGGAGCACATTAAACAGTTCTCAAACAATGGCAATGAAATAAAAAAGGAAAATACTGTTCTAAAAATACTGGAACTTACATACTTGATGAATAGCATAGTGCAAATTAACCGAAGAATGTATTCATCAGAGCAAATGACAAAGTGGAGACTAAAATGAATAGCAGTATTTCAAATACCAGTACCCAAAGTAGAGAGATTCCTGGAAAAACTTACATGCTTTTCCATCTTCCAGTCACAAATATTTTCAGTAAGTGTGCTGTCTAAAGAGCCATTCCAGGGATCCTGAAGATGTCATACCTCGTCTTCTTCAGGAAATCTGTCTCTGAAGACTACCAGAGAATAAAAGAATTACAGAATTACAGAATCACAGAATGTTAGGATTTGGAAGGGTTCTCTGGACATCATCTCGTCCAACCCCTCTGTCGAAGCAGAGTCACCTACAATAAGTTGCACAGGACCTCATCCAGGCGGGTTTTTAACATCTTCAGAGAAGGAGAATCCACAACCTCCCTGGGCAGCCTGTTCCAGTGGTCCGTCACCCTCAAAGTAAAGTAGTTCTTCCTTGTGTTCAGATGAAACTTCCTATGCTTCTGTTTGTGCCCATTGCCCTTTGTCGCTGAGTACCACTGAGAAGAGTCTGACCCCATCCTTTTGACACCCACTGTTAATATATTTACAAGCATTTACAAGATCCCTTCTCAGCCTTCTCCAGATTAAACAAGCCCAGCTCTCTCAGCCTTTCCTCTTAGAAGAGATGCTCCAGTCCCCTAGTCATCCTCGTAGCCCTCCCCTGGACTCTCTCCAGTAGTTCCTTGTCTTTCTTGAACTGGGGAGCCCAGAACTGGATGCAGTATTCCAAATGTGGCAGAGCAGAGGGGAAGGAGAAAATGCCTCGACCTGCTGGCCACACCCTTCTTAATGAAACCTGGTATACCATTGCCCTTCTTGACAACAAGGGCACACTGCTGGCTCATGGTCAACTTGTTGTCCACCAGGACACCCAGGTCCTTCTCCGCAGAGACGCGCTCCAGCAGGTCTGCCCCAAGCCTGTACTGGTGCATGGGGTTGCTCCTCCCCAGGTGCAGGACCCTGCACTTGCGCTTGTTCAACTTCAGGAGATTCCTCTCTGTCCAACTCTCCAGCCTGTCCAGGTCTCACTGGATGACAGCACAGCCTTCCAATGTATCAGCCCCTCCTCCCAGTTTTGTGTCATCAACAAACTTGCTGAGGGTACACTCTAATTCTTCATCCAGGTCAT
>Ga0065711_1029549_pt1 | contig 35749 bp, 16 predicted proteins | sample Hoacrofraction12_FD_59098 | JGI IMG/M metagenome (GOLD analysis project Ga0065711, IMG submission 59098) | Hoatzin crop microbial communities from Cojedes, Venezuela - Epithelial fraction 12 v2 (version 2) | ecosystem: Host-associated > Birds > Digestive system > Esophagus > Crop | place...
GGGTGTCAGGAGGATGGGGCCAGACTCTTTTCAGTGGTGCCCAGTGACAGGACAAGGGGCAACGGGCACAAACTGAAGCACAGGAAGTTCCATCTGAACATGAGGAAGAACTTCTTCTCTCTGAGGGAGACAGAGCCCTGGAACAGATTGCCCAGGGAGGTGGTGGAGTCTCCTTCTCTGGAGATATTCAAGACCCGCCTGGACAAGGTCCTGTGCAGCCTGCTGTAGGTGACCCTGCTTTGGCAGGGGTGTTGGACTAGATGACCCACAGAGGTCCCTTCCAACCCTGAACATTCTGTGATTCTGTGAATCTTGGAATGGGTAATCTGTTGGTCTGTCCCTAGGTGAAGTTGAAGACTGAATGAAAACTGAAGGGGCAAAGTGGCATCTGGTGACCAAAGGGGTTCAGAGGAGGATGGAAGGGACATTTGGAAAGGAGGAAGAGCTACAAATTTCCTAAGAAAGTCAGCCAGTCATGTGGACATGGAGAGGAGGGTGTAATCATGCACCAAGGGTTCAAAGCAGCTGTGCTTTTTGGTGATTGTGTGCACCAGTCCCTCATGCTGATGCTTAAGAGGTCTGTATTCCATCTGATCTGTCCCCGTCTTAAATGTTATGGGGAAGAATTACTGGTGGCTTGTCACTAGGAGATGGGGCCAGAAAGGAATATTAGATTTCGGAGTGTGTGATTTAATTTCAGAGACCCACATTGGTATGTCATCCAAACCTCCATATCCTGGAAATTCTTTGGGCTATAATTTGGTTTCAGTGGATGTGGAAAGTAAGGAAACATTCACTCAAACCTTTTCTGCTCATCACTGTACACCCTAGTGTACGTGACATTTGGGGTTATACATTTCCCTCAGAGCTCCAGCTACTCACCTGTCCAAATGAAGAATTAATGTGACATGAACACAACAGAGAACTGTGCATGAAAATAATGTCCCTTAAGCACTAATTTATTTATTGGTGCTACACAGTTTCTAGTCATGTACAGAGCCTAAACTAATTTATTCTACCTGCTTCTTTGTATCTAACTTTTCATGACAAAGACCACACTTTGTTGCCAGCATTGTAATACAAGAATTAATAAATATGCAAAGTTATCTGTTATTGCTCAGAGTCATAAGTAATGAACATCTTGTATCTCACACTGTGATGGCTGTTCTTGTTTATCTCTCTTTGGCTTCTGTACTAGTGAGATTATTTTCTGTTATCCTTGCTTTGTGATTTATATTTTTGCCTTGTTTTAGAAGCTCTCTCCTGTAACAACTGCTGGGCACGTCTCTTGATCTTAAATACGAGCTACAGCTCATTAAAACTGCTCATTATTTTAAAATATTTTGCATAGATGCTTGGTAATAAATCTCATGCATTAGTAAAGAGCACATTTTTGTGCATATGGATATCAAACAGCATGTTCAAAGCTGGGCAGAAGAAAACTCCAAAAGACCTAACAGAGGTGGCTGGTGGTTGAATTACAAAGAAATGTGATTTAACCAAGACTGTTTTTCTAGCTCACATCCAGTTGTAATCGGGTGAAAAATGTCTGTTACTTTTTGAGCTTATCCTTACAAAAACTAGTAAACATAAAAAACACCTCTTCTGAGCAAGATTTTGAATGTTTTACTTAGGATCTTTGATTGGTCCTGAAGCCTGATTTCCGGAGCTGAAACTCTCTTCGTGGTAAAGCTTCTTTCTAAACAGCAGCAACTTATTTTCTCAAAGTGATTTTACTCTCTTCCCCATCCTACTTGAAGATTTTTTCCAGAATATATTAGAGGGTGCTTAGTTTTCTCAAATACTTTATCAGTCTGTTTTTTTCCTCTTAACTGACAAAATAATATTCAAAGCAAAGCCTTGAAATCATGCAGACTGTTCAGTCTGTGCAATCTATGTTCTACAGGGACTGACTCCAAACAAGAAATTTTCGCTTTGGGTTCAATTCTCATCTATATACTCTGCTTTAGTTTTTCCTGGTCTTGCTTACTCCTTTCCACTATTGCTACATTTCTGAAAGCAGACTTTGGTGAGATGATTCTTTACATGCTTAGTAAATTTGGTAAATAGCAAATCTGTACATAATTTCTTTTTTTCAATCCTATAAGACACCTAAAAAGAGATGCCTTCTTTTACAACTAAAATCCTGCAAAATGAGAGATAATACCTGCCTAGCAATAAATAGTAACAAAACTACATATTAGCTCAGGAATATGTAATACCTTCCTTACCTTTGGAACTGACTGGGTCAGCAAAATATCATGTCTGATAGGATTCTCTTATGGCTCCTTCTGCCAGAGCCTTTGGGGTACTGGGAAATGAACGGCTGTGAACTACAGTGGGGCATCCAGGATTTGGGAGTGACTGGCTGTAAAGGGAGAGAGCAACACAAGCAGGTCAGCCTGAAGAGGCATTCCTCTATTATTTTTGAATCTTTTTTTTTTTATTTTACATAACAGAATTGGATGCCAGGAACATGAATTTAGCCTGAAGGTCTCTGCAGCTTCTGTACTAACAGGTTGAGATTTATCCAGTTTGTGTCTGGTTGGATATGTCATCTTTAATAGTCAGGAATTTAAGCCAAACCTCTGGAGAAGGCTTTAAGCCAAAATTCCTGGGCACTGGGGAGGGAGGAAGGCAGTGTGAGGATGTTTAACAGTGAGGAGTGGCCTCACTAAGAGGGTACTCACCAACGGATGAACTGTGCCTCTAGTGGGAGTGCTGGATGTGCGGAGGTGCCTTGCTCAGCCAGAGCTAGAGTAATCATGCTTTTCCCCTCAGTGAAACTCTGTGAGATATCACCAGTCACGATGTGGGTGCCTCCACATCCAGCAAGGCAGCACTCAGGCTTGCCCCTTCCTGGCTGCTCCCTGCCCATTTGCACAGGGATATTGTCTGCCCCCAACATAGCAGTAGCTGCATGGAAACCTCTACTGCATCACTGGAGACTTTAGGCAAGAAGGGAACAGTCATTTGGTATTGGGGAGGCAGGGGTGAATGTCAGTCAGGTGGTCCAGCTCTGGAACAGGAGCCCGAAGGCTGTGGAAACTCCATGCTTGGAGAGATTCAAACACACCTGGATGCAGCCATGAGCAACCTGGTTTAACCTTGAAGGTGGTTCTGCTTTGACCAAGGGCTGGATCAGATGACTGCCAGAGACTCCTTCCAAATTATGTTATTCTGTGGCTCTGTGACATGGTGATCTCTGGCTGCCAGTGGCCCGTCTGTCACCGCTTCCCTGACACAAGACTTCCTTCAGAGGAAGAAAGATTTTTGACACTGTTTCAGTCAGATGTCCAGCTCTTCCTAAAAAAAAAGTCAATATTTGATCACTGCACAGTGCTGCCTTTTCTTTGCAGAGAATCTTTAAAATTCCCTTCTCTGAATGTTTTACCATTTTTCATCTCACAGCCATGATCTCTGCAGTTCTGCTCTAGGTGTCTGTCTGCTGACTGCTGGGTTGAGCCCACTTTGTCCTGCTGATCACTTTCTTGGGATAGTCCTGTTGAAGGAGAGGTAGGATTGCTGACATTATTGAGTCCCACATGACCTGCCATGTGGTGAATGGGGCTGCATGGACCTCCCACACCTTCTTGTGGCAGCATCTGACTCTGGTTTATGACCTTTTGTAAGGAGAAGATGAGCAAAGTCTGTAAGAATGCAAAAATTGAGAGGTGGTCCCCAGTTTTACAAAAGTCTTTAAATTTGACAATGAAATTTGTCTTGGCTTTTGTTAAGAAGGAATTTCCAAAATAAGACGTTAGTGAATCTTATTAAAAAGAAAACAATAAACCCTAAAAACTTTATGAAAGTGTAAATAAAATGAGATCACCAAGATCATTTGGTGTTTGCTATGGAGTACCAGCAGAATTCAGAGGTGAAGCTGCTGTGCTATTTATTGAGTGTTCTGTATAAAACATTGCTTTAGATAGTCTTAATGCTAAGCAACAGTAAGGGGCAGACGTGACACAACTTGAATAAAAAAAAGTGTTCAGATGACATATAAGGTACTACACACCAGTAAATCTGACCTCCATACCAAGAAAATCAGTGTTTGGGGAAAAAAACTGCCAAAGAACCCAAACAAAACAAAAAAACCAACACACAAAAACCACACCCTAGAACAAATGTTAAAACTTGCAGATGCATTGTTAGGCACATAGAGGAACAGCTAATATAGCTATTGTAAAAGAAGAATTGTGGTGCAAAATTATTAGTTCGATGGAGTATGTTACTGAAACTCAGTTGATACATATTTATATTTTTTATTTTTATGCTTGTATTTAGGCCTTCAAAAAGCTTTTGACCAATGTTTCTCATTGTATACTCATTTAGAAACCAAACCTTTTCATGGGATGAATGAGAAGGTCCTTTCCTGTCTTAATAACCAGTTAATGGATAGGAAACAAAGGCCTAGAACAAATTCACAGGGGAAAGAAGGTATCAATGACACCCCACAGGGATCCTGAGGGGATCTGTGCTGTTCTGAACGTCTGTTCGTGTCCTGGAAAAAAGATCAAAAGTAAGGTGGCAAAACTTGCTGATGAGAGAAAAGTATTCAGCATAGTCAAGCGGCAATCCAGCTGTGAAAGAGGAATCTTACACCAGTAAGTGATACAATAACAGAGGAAATTCAGTGTTGATAGAAGCCAATTAGCTTTCAGGGAAAAGCAACCCTAAATGTACATACATGCAAAATATCTCGATATTAGCTCTCAGCATTACAGGAAGGAATCTGGGAGTGATTTCAGCTAGGGGTCTGGAAACATCACTGTAGTACCTATTTGTAGTCAAAAAAGCAAAACAGGGTGGTAGGAAGTACTAGCAAAGGAGTAAGGAAGTAAGAAGGAAACATGGTTATATGGCTATTCAAATTCATGGTGCACCTGCATCTTGAACAATATGTGCAACTTCACAGTTGCTCTCTTTCAGATTGCAGAGGAAATGAAAAGCAATAAAGAATGACAGCAAAGGTGATGGGAAGCTTCTGTGTAAGGAGAGACTAATTGAATTAGGACCTTTTGCCTGAAAAGATATGACAGAAAGCAGATATTCTAGATATGATACAGTGAATGTCCCGTCAGAGATGGGTAGGGAATATTATTCACTGTTTCTCAGAACACAGTAACAAGGGAATAACAAATAAAATGCTCAAATATCAAGTTGAAATGAAGGAAAGGAAGTATTTTTTTCCATGCAACTCCTACTGCATGTCTGCAGGATTCTGTGGATGTCAGAATCTTAGCTGGGTTCAAAAACATGTCAATGGAAAGAAAATCCAGGTAGGCTGTTGTAAAGAGGAGACAGAGCTGCTGGTTTCCATTTCGGAGGATATGGAAGGGTGCTTCCCTGCACACTTACCCTCTGTCCCATGCAAAGATTGGAGCAGATGACTATTCCTACTTTCTCTAGTAAAAACTTGTTCTGGGTTTATCCAGTCTGTCGAGGATGACACATTGCTAACCTAAGAACAAATTTTGTAGTATCTTAGGTCTAACCTCAAGCACATCGAGTCAATGCAAACTTTTCTCTGACTTCAACGTGCTCTGCATTGGGGCCTCCGATGAAATCTCACCTCTGTCGCAAACTTTGACAAAACTGACGGATTTCAACAGAGGCAGCATCCACATAGGTTCCTTGTATTTCTCAAGAAGAAGAGGAATGTCTTTCTTAATGTAGCTGAGTTTGAACCATGAGGTTTTTATGAGTTGGGGAGTAATAGACCACACTTTTGTAAGGAAATGGAAATGTCTTTGCCAAAAGCTGAGATCATTGCAGATGCATTCTTCAGGATAGTTTCATGTCTTTCAGTCAGCCTAGTGTCAAGAATATTGTTTACACATTCTTAGGTAATTAATGCTCCCCTAAACAAATTAAAGCCCTGATGAGCAAAGGTAGAACAGCTTTTCGGGACTCAAGTGTCTGCACATGAACCTTTTTCAGCTGATTTCAGATGGAGAACTTTTAAAAGCTGATGGGACAAAATATTATGGTCCAAAGAGGGGTTAGTCTTCATTTAAGGTATAACTAATATGCTACAAGTATGTATTCTTTCGACACATTTTGACTTTGATGCTCTCCAGGCCCAACTATGGCATCTATGTATTCACGCAGATAAGTAGAACTCCTGGGCTGTCATCTCTTGTGCATTAGCTGGATGAGGTACAGGAGGATACAGGATTATAACCATCCTTCCTATGACCAGCAGACAGCTTGGAAAGCACAGTTGTGAATACTGCTCCCTGTTGCGTGGAGCGGCTGTTGCTTCTCTCCTGGTTAGCACTGGAGAGGTTTCAAAGATAGCTTTGTTTTGTGCTCAGTGGTAGGAAATGTCTTCAAGTCATAATCTTGTCTTACACCTAAAGACAGTGAACCGTGTTTGTCTATGTTATGAAACCAATCTGTTTGGGAGAACTAATAAACCTTAGTTTGTAATTAAGCCTACTTAAAGTCACTTTTACTATAGTTTATCTGGGCTAGACGCCATATTCTATTGTACCGTTGACAGGAACAGTGCAGGATAATAACACAAAAGAAGGATCATTTACCAGGTTTCATTGGCTTAAATAATATCTTAAAATATTTTCTGTATAGAGATAAGAGTGAATGTTTAGCATAATTAACAGTGTTACAACCAGCTAAAGTGTAAAGTTATACTGTACAGAAATAGATAGTGGAACTTCATGAAAACACAATGCCTGTACATTTTCTATAGTGCCCGTGGCTGCTATAGTTCTGGATAAACTTGTAATAGAATTTAGGCTGCTGTAATCAAAGTTAGAATGCCACACTGAACTGAATCATCAATACCTAACCTCTAGTTATCCGTCGTGTTATGTAGGAAACACAAAGCCTTTACACTGTGAACTGCTGAAAAGATTTGAAATAATGGCTTTGGATGCTTTAGCATTTTATTCATCTTTCCTTTTTTCCCATTTTCTATTATATAAGAAAACTCAAATTACAATTATTACAAAGCAAACTTCCTAATTTTAGGTAACTGATTAAAAAAACAATGTGGATCAAAGTAAATTCAATAATGCATTGAAGTCTGCATCTAAGATTTAAAAACCCAATGTTTTAAAACTATGAATTATTCACAACTCAAGACAGAATGCGGAATATTTCAGCTGGTGCTTTTGAAGTGTCATCATATTAATCTAGGCCACTTTATGCACATCTATAGTCTTTTCATCTCTGGAAAGCTCTGAAAGATGGTGGGTTCATGTTGCTAAGTTTCTGTTGGCATAGAGTCGAGAAACCAGTATTTTAAATCTTACGGTTTATTACTATTGTGATTCAATTAATATTCAGGTTTCCTAAAGGAGCTGTGACTGTTATGATCTTTTTTCTTTTTCCATATTTTGGGGCTTCCATGGTTTTCTTTTCTCCCCTCCAATTACTTTATTTATGCATATTTGTTAGATGAATTTTTAATTACTTACCCTCATCTTCAGATATTCATTTTAACCTTTTCTTCCCTGCCCCCACTCTCCACCACCCTAGTCAGGCAGCTTCTATGTAATTCTGTTATTTAGAATATGTATAATTCAATAGCTGGGTCCAAACTAAAAACTGAACAGTTAGAAAGAAAAATAATTGAGAGAAATCATCTCCAGATGCAAGTTTTTCAATCTGTCCCTATTTTTGTAAGACTAAGCAAAAACAAGTAAAAAAGAAGAACAAGAAAAAAGCTTTATTCCACTGCTACAGATTTGTGTCTACTTTCAAATTTTGGTGGCCCTTTTTTCAAGAATGAGGTATGTTTTCATTCAGAACATTTAAAAGGATACCTTTCACAGCTTTGTTAGACTAGTGTCTTACCAAGCAAATGCAAAAGTAACAATGCCATAATGTCATTTAAATGTGAGATTCTTATTGTACCTTTACCATAGCAAAATCCACGAAGGACCTGTGGGCTTGTTAGTTTTCAAAATGGAAAGAATATTCAACAGGAGGCTAGGGTTAATGCATCCATGCTGATGCTGGGTGAGTAGGATAAGATGGGAGCTAGGCTATATGGTGTATTGGGTGTGTGACCCACCTGTCAAACTGAGATCTGATCTGCCCCCAATTCCCAGCCCCTTTGGTCTAAAGAGCCTCTGGCTCATCTCAACCCTTCCATGAGCCCCTTCCTCCATGCAGTCACAGTCTCCCTCTTCCTGCCCTAGAACCAGCTGTACCCTGAATTGCATCCCAGTTTTTTCCTCCTACTCAGAGCTTCTTTCCTCATGAAGTCAGCCTTACTCAGATCCCTCTCCTTGGAACCTCTACTCCTACCTGAGCATCTTTCCCATGAACACGCTCACCTAGATATATTTAAGCTTTAGGTTTTCACATATTGACTATACCAAATACTGGAATTTTACATTTTTTTTTAAAGGCTGGCATGTGCTAGATAATGGGATACAATTGTGCTAGGCTGGAAAAGAAGGCTATAGGGAGAATGCTGTGATAGGTTGGTCTTCCCATCTGGATCCCTCACTCCATTATGATTCCTGGGTTCTTCATTACCCACTTCTCCCTTCCCTCTTTCCAGTGCTGTATTACAGATAAAACCTTGAGAGTTTCTTGGTATTTGCACAAGAATTCAACAGACTTTAATGAATTTTATCTCATCCATAAGTATAGTGGTACGATGTTATAATATGCTAATAACCTCCCTGCACAAGTTGCTAACATGGCCATCCACAGAAAGTACAGTATTCTGAGCTCAGTTTCTCCTTTCAATATAGGAAGCAAAGGAGCCTGCAGTGCCAGTCATCTCCATCAACAATGAAATAACCTAAGAGCCTCCGAGCTGCTCACAATAAATGAACTGTGTATAAAGAAATATTTGACAATTCACATGTTTCCTGTGTAATTGTAAAAATGAAATGATCCTTTAATACTTCTCAATCAAAGTACTTATTAATGTCTTTCCTTCGAATTCTTGATAAATATTGCAGAAGTAGTTCAGTAATAGGATTTAATTTTCTGGCTAATAGAGATCGTCTTAATAATTCTGTATACGAAATAGTGTTCTTGAGTTGCCTTTCCTGCTCTGGATATTTCTGTACAACCCAGACAGTTTTATTCTAGCTGAAGCATATAGAATTTCTCCTTAGGGACATAGTGGACTAAGGTCTGTTTCCACAATGCAGATCTTACTACTAGAAACTGTGATTGGCTTCAGAAGCACATGAGGCTGACGGTGTTTCTTGCAAATCCCTTCCTCTCATTTCCATAGAAAGAACAAAAAATAGCCTCACGAAGGAGAAATGCCTACTCCTCACTTTCCAAAGGCATAGCCATATGAAATAACTTTAAGGAGAAAAGATAAGTAGTAGGTGCTATATCTCTGAAGTATTGAGGCTCCTTGGTACAAAGCATACACTTTGCCAGGAGACCCCCAACAGTAACCTAGCAAAAAGCATATACTTCATGGAGTACCAAAGTTTGCCAACTGCTGATAAACTTGGAAAGATGTACACAGTGCCCCATTCTTGCTTAAAGGGAAATAGGTGAAGGCTAAGTTAGCTGGCCATTAAAGAAAAGCTCAATAGTTCTTTCCTTCTCTGATTAGTTCAATCTTTGTTTCCATAGTATTGTGTTAATTGCTTCTACTATAAGTAAAATGTCCTGAATGCATTGCAAAGAGACCTCTGCTCCAGAGATGATCACAGCAGCTTTGATGAGAGAAGACAGAATTTCTTCTTAAAAGTATGAGAATTGCAGCACCCAAACTCCATACTGTTCGCCTGGACAGAATGAAGGATTTGGTTTTATGGTTCGTAGATGTGAATGCTATGGGTCTGATCCTGCTGGAACAGCACCATCAGTGTGGTCTGTGAGGGAAGTAAGCACATAGGTGGGTTACAGAGTCATAACAAGCTATTTGCTGGAGTTGTTGTTATGCCAGCATATGTCAGATCACTTGGACAGTCAAGTTAGGAAATTTTGTCTTGTCAAATGTTCCAGTTCCTGTCTGTGCAAGTAGAGTTCAGCGTTACCTAGATCTGTAGGTTTTCTACAAATTGGACTCATCTGTATTTCTGTGCCAAATTACCTCATAAGACTTAGCTACTTCCTTGCGTGGGATGACTCACTTTATGAATTTAGTAGTTTAGAACTACATGTGTCTTTTGACTACAAGCCAGTCAACAAAACAACCCAAATCTATGCAAAACAATTGCAGGCGAGGAGATCTATTCATTAGCAATTATCTACAGGTTTTTACGTACCGAAGAACAAGGATGCAAATCTGCATCACACTTCACAGTCTGTTCATCTGAACTTTTGACAGGGGACAGATGCTTTTCTTGCTGTATGAAATTCTTGGAGACAACAAATTTAAAATATAGTGTATACAGCTGTTAGGGGCTGGGATGAGTAACAGCTCAAAAGACAGCAGCTTTTTACAAGACAAAAGGAAGTGTGTCTTTCCTTGAAAACTGCCTTTCTTTTGGATTATACACGGTTAGAAACTTCTGCTTTATGTGACTTATAATAGATATTTATAAATTGACTCAGGAGTTTTCCATAGGAAAAGAAGATAGCTGTTTTCAAACGATATAACTTCTCTGCTGCTGCCTGACTCGAAATTAAATTGTCTTCCTACTTACCTTTACTTAGGATAATATTCTCATTTGAAATCAGGCCTGCAATATAAATACAGGCATGCAAATTGCTGTTATACATTTCTCCATTGCCTTTTGACTTACTCCTTTTTCTAATAAAATAATCATTACTATTTTGCCACGTGAAGTGCCAAGTGCATTTGCCTATCATTAATTTCATGTCTTTTTGCATACCAAGAAATGCTTGAGCAGAACTCAAAAGCTGTTTTAGACTTTGAAATCATATTTTGCATCCTTATGGCTGTTTCCACCTGAAGAAGACAAAGTAATGCAAAAAGATGAATGATTTCAAGCTCCAAAGCTTCCTCTAAGAAGGAATTCAGAAGGACATCTGAATTAACATGCTTATTTGGAAAATACAAATCAAAAAATGTTGAATAACTTTCCTGAGGTACAAGAAAATCTGTAACACAGCTAGGAAGAATTATAGATGACTATTCTTGACACACCTTATTTGTGGGGTACCTACAATCTGCCTTTCATTTTCTTTTGTTGTTGGTTTTTTTTTTTCAGTTACCACATAGGATGTATTTCTAGCACAGAATTTATTTGCATTTTCTGACTCTTTTAATGTACATAATTTGATTACTTCCAGCTGAGTAGATCTGGGGGATTCTTCTGTACTTTAGGTGAAAACAACACCTAAACAAAAATGATAGAAAAAGGATCTTTGTAAAAGCGAGAGATAAATAACTTCTGCAGTAGGAACAGGTTGTACAACTTTTAGCTATTAACAACAACACAGCCTTAAGACTGCTATACCAACAGTGTGGAGATACCCCGGTTAAGTAGTTAACTCTCTGAGTGACATGGTTATGCATGTGTGTGTGTGACAAAACATGACTGAATAGTAACTTCCCTCATCCTCTTCTCTAGTTCTGGTCATTCCACTCTCTTGGTGCCAAGTGGACATTTTGACCCTTTGATGGTTTGTTTTATTCACCATGAATGTATCTATAGCAGTAAATTAAGTGTGCCATGAGCATTCCCAAGTACTTAAGCCAACTGTCATAGGATGTCTTACATCTGGGTTAGTAAACTAACTCACCCCTCCAAAATGGACCAGCTGTATGCAAACTGCCCATTGGAAAGGTCTGTGGTGTGTGCTAACTCCTCAGCCATTCTCAGGAGCAGCTTTGCAGAGTGTTATGTAGAACATGACAAAAGGTGTCTGGGACTATTCTAGCAGTTTAGTAACAGATGTTCCTGGGAACGCTTGAATGTCCTGGAATAGACATAACCCATGGAGGAATGAGATGAAATGGAAACTGGGTAATCTGAAGGATTGTTCAGTTTTCCTCAAAACATCCCCCATTGGTTATTTTATTTTTTTAACACATCTGCAAGAAGCACTCAGAGCAATATGAAGTATCTTTGGTAGATCCGAGGGAAAAATATGCATGAAGTACTTGAAGAATATATACAGAGCCCGTCAAGCTATAGAAGGTTCATGGTGTATAGGTCTTCATAGACTAGGTAGCCCTAAAAATGCAATGATGACTCTTGCTCCTTTTGAATTCCCGTGAAACTTACGGTATTCACTAGTGAGAGTTCATGCACCATAGAGATCTTACTGACAATGAGACCTTTTAGACCTCATAGATAAAATAAACAAAGCCATTTGGCACACACCACTAACCTGAACTGACACCATCGTGCCAGGACTACAGAGAAAGACGAGTTGGGTCATCCTCTTTTACTTCTTCTACAAATGATGTAGGTTTTCAAAGTTATACAGCGTTACATGGCAGACTATTTCTAATCCAAAGCAATCTATTTCAGGTAGCTGTGAGCTCTGATATAGGACTGAGAAGCAGCAGACTGTCAGTGAGACTGTGATCTCCATCTGGCTGTTTACCACACTGAGTTTACCACACTGTTTACCACACGTCTTGAACTCTAATCAGTTTTATATGTACAGAATCTATTTTGAAAGACCATCAACTAGGAGAGCACTTGGGAATCTTCTCTTCCTAGGAAATGCCAGATGGCCTCATAAACTCAGCTTAGCCCCTGTGCATGTAGAATATCATTTAACTGTGCGCTCACATTTTTTTCCCCCCTCACAGGAGGACCACTTCCTCATGCTTTGCCTAGTGTGAGTGCTGATCCCTTAAGCAACTATTTTATCATTTTTCTTGAGTCCTTGCTCTGTAGTGTCTGTTGTTCAAGCCCATATATGAAGACCAACAAATTTATTTCCATATGGAAAACTTGAAAGTTTCCAGTGACTTCTCTTCTCATGGAAATTTTTATTTTTCCTTAAAAGTGATGGCAATAGTTTCCAGCAGCACAAGGGAAATTCAGTCCATTTCACAGGAAAGTTCAGTGCCTGGTTGCCCTCCAGTGTGGGCTCACCTGCCTCTTAGAAGTTAAGAGACTTTGATGCCCTGAGGGAGTCTTTGACCACATCTTCCCAGTTTGGCAGCTGAGGTGGCAGGCAAGTCATCAGGAAAACAGCCTGCCATGGGAGCTGGTAGATCTTGAACAAAAATGTACTTTGAATTATTACCTTTTTTTTTTGAGAGAGAGAGATGTCTCTTGCTGGAAGTTGTTTGGCCACCTGTAATTGCAAAATACTTTACAAACAAATCCAAGTACTTGATATAAAGCTTTGAGCTTCACCCATTTTGTGAAAGAAAAGAAAGTCTTCAAAAATATTTGTCACCATTTTATGACTTTTATTGTGAATAATGAATATTCAGCATGATGTGTTTCAAGGAACTTTGCTTAAAATAGCACAGTATCCTTGTTTTAAAAAGTGATTAGCATAACTGTGAAGAATGACTTTCACGCTTTTCCTTCCTCTTCTTCACTCTGGTTTGTTAACTCCTTATATGATAACACTTCTGCTCAGCATCGAACTGCCACCTGCTTAGCAGACTAACCAGAGAAGCATCAAGGCAGAGACATGTGGATAAATGAGGCTGGAGGAGAGTTCCGGTTGTTGTTCCCTCGGCTCTCAGCTTTGTGGTGGGATAAAATATATCTGATGCACCCAGTGTGTTTTCATATAACCAGTTCATCAAACGCCCAGAACTGTTGCAGCCCTACCGGTGCTTAATACTACTTGTATTTTTCATCATACATAATCTCCTGCAAACAAACGGTGAACAAACACCTAAACCTGTACAACTGCCTTTTAACAATTTTTATCCTTCCCACAGCATCCAGGTTTTATGAACTTCTCAGCCCTCTTGTTTCTTTCCACTGGATTCTCTTCAGTTTATTATGTCTTTTGGTAAATCATAGTGTGTGATCCAGCCTTGCAGGTGAGTGCTTCCCAGCCGCAGCTACCCTCAGACAGTTTATGCCTCATCTGAAATGGTCCTACAGCTAGCTCTCAAAAAGACATTTGTCTCTTTTGCAGATGGGGGGCCAGTGGACTGGTATTAAATTGTGTTCAGTTTGTCAACTAATATAACTCCCCACTCCAGATCCTTCCTCCTTTACTACTCTGCCCAGGTTGTGCTTGGCAGTTTATATTCACTGTTACAAGGGCAGGGTTTCCTTTACTATCTTTTTATTTGATTTTATCCTATTGATACGTTTTCTACTTTATCAGCAATTGCCAATTCTTCTGATTTTCCTTTTTTCCTCAGATTTTTTTCCTGAAGAGACTACCAACAGTCTCCAGAGTCTCTTGAAGCCTGCTTTGGGAGCTCATTGCCCTTATTGTATGAATTTGTCCTTTTCTAGAGAACAGAACTGTAAAATCTACTATTTCATGCTCCCTTTCACTCCACTTCCATCTTCAGATTCTTGTCCTTTTTATTTTGCAGGATCAAATATAAAAACATACATTTGTAATACTGTAATTTCCTTTGCCTTCTGAAACAGAGAGGAGTTCCCATCATCTTCCAATTCACAGGAGATGGGCAAAGTGCTTCCTAAGGTATGAATGGCCCAAGTTCATTTCCTACGCCTCATATTGAGCAAAGAATTGAGTCTGAGTAAGAGGCATCAGATCACAGTGTCAATCTCACAGGCATAGTGGATATTCTGCCAAAAGAAATTTAGAGAACAAGTCAGTCATTGATTTTGTAATCTACTTTGAGACACAACCCCATGGCAACTGGGTTTTCTAAGCTGAGACAGTGGGTCTGTGTGGCCTTCAGGATCTGTTCGAGTTTCCTCATGAAAATTTCACCAAAACAAACACTGTCATTAAGAATTTCAGTTTCAGAACAGTAGTATTGGCCAATGTGGGAAGGAGAGGAGGGGCAGGGAATCTTAGTCAAAACATTCCTAATCAGGATAATTTTCATTTAAACAGTACAAATCTACCTTCCAGCTACATGCGTTAGATGTTGGCTACCACACAAAGAGAAGGAAATGGGATTGCTGTTATCACTTCAAATGCGAAACTGGAGAGCTCATAAAGCAGCTCAAATTGTGGACTACAGCAAATGTAACCAGATTGTGAAGGATTTTTATCGAGTTTTAAAGCTTGAGGTGTCTACTTCTTCTTAAGAATGGTGAGCAGACAGGTAGGAAAAAGAAAAGGCACTCTGAGCTACACTACTTTTAAATTCACTCATTCAAAAAGATGTACTTCTGTATCACACTAGGGCCTAAATGGACGCTGAGAAACAAAATGAGGGTGTGTTCTGTTAGCTTTGGGTACCGTTTAGTCTGAACGAGAGGTGCATTCTTATGATTTAGACAGAGAAGAATTGTGGTAAACAAAGACTGCATAAAATGAACAGTGTTATTTAGGGCTTAGCGAGGCATCTGGCTCTAATTTTAGATAAGCTACTCCTATTGATATCTCCACCTCCATCAAACAGTTGTTCTCTGCTTCTTGAGGCTTTTGTTTTCAGTTTCCATCTTCTGTGGGGCAACAGCTACACTAATAGCAGGATACTCCTTGCTTGAACCTTAAAACATGTCTAAAGCATGCCAAATGTAAGGGTACAGAAGGATGCACATAACTTCAGAAGCCAGCAGTTGAATGTTACAGAACTAGCATGGTACAGAGTATTATGAAAATAAGTGCCTTTTACAAGAAATCTGTGCAGGGCAAACCTCTTAGTTACATTTTCCTGTGTTCTAAATGGCTAGTTCCCATGAAGCAAACATTTCAGATCTCGGTATGCAGTTGACTCTCACAGACTGATGTCAATTATGGAATGATAGAAGTTTCTTAGGTCTGTTGATATTATCGTGGTTGAAAATAATATTAATTTTTATTACCTTAACTTGTCTTTTGCTCAGAGAAACTAAATTTAACTAGACAAACTGCATAATTCAAAAATTTTTATTAATGTATGTGCCACTTTTATTTAGTTCACTTCAATATGAAGGTAAATTTGATTTATAAGCTTTAGTCTCCATTGAATACAAATAAATCAATTACCTTGCACATCATTATCTTGGGTGTTTGTAAATGTTTCTGCTGGCTTGTGTTTTTATGAGTGATCATATATGCAGAAGTTTGTGTTTGAATATGCAGTTCTGAGCTCAGACAAAAGTGATCTAGAACAGTAAGAGAATGCACAATGAGGCTGCACCTTGCAGCTCAGCCCGATACAGCCATAGGCATTGCGACAGCGATTCAGAAAGGTGCCAATACTGTTATAAGTCAGTGAAGCTTGGGAGGGGAAAAAAAATGCAAAACAACTACAGAAGAAACTTCATCCATTCAGAAGGGAGCAATGTTGAAGGAGAAGGGGTATTGGAAATGAAACGCCCATATGTTTTCCTGTCCGGTTTTATGGATTTTCACGACAAAGCATTTTCTATAAATGCACTTCATAACATTTTATATTGTAAACAAATTTCCAGAAGATTCAGGAAAACTTATTGAAAGATCCAGTCAAGGAGTCATTGTATGAAGGCACTCTTGCCACTTCTGAACAAAGATTTTGCAGACCACAAGGGATTAACAGGTTAGACGCACCTGGTAGAGGGTTGAGGTTTATCTAAAGCCTCAATAATTAAATCTGTTCCCAGCGAAGTTTATAGCACTTTCATGAACTTCAGCAAAGAGAATTACCTGTTTAACTTGAGCACTGTATAACTGCGATGAATGTTTTCCCTTAAAATTCCATTATCAGTTTCAGCATGTAACTCATAATAGACATCAATGAAAGTTACTTTCAAGTGCATGTTTGGCATGAAAATATCTCTGCTGCAACAGCCTCTTTTCACAATTTTCAAAACCGATCTGAAATTATCAATGTGCTGGCTGAATATATCTTAATAGCTGTACATTCAATGGAGATCTTTGATATTTAAGAACCGTAATACTAACAGGATATTTTCTCTTGAGAGATTTTGATTTTCTTTAATATACTTACTTTGATGTTTCCAACTGCTATGCACCACAGGAAAGGTATAGTAATGCAGAAAAATTTGATACATTCTCGTCAATTTTTAATAGGTCCATAAAGGAGTATATTGTATATTTTTGCAATTCCTTTCTCTTTTTTTCCGGGTAAAGGCTGCACGTGCTTGCATCGGTCTGAGAAAAGTGATTGCCAGCTAACCGATAAAGTTTTGAATTTTGTGATGTTGTCTTGTTCTAATCAAGGTAAGGCCTTTAGATAGATAGAAGAGTGACAATGGCCGCCTCCTTGCTGACTGCTGCCAGTTCATACATCCTGCAGCATATTACATGTTTGTCTTCATTTTGGATCTAAAGGAATTTCTTTCTTTCCAAAGCAATAAAGTGGCATTTTCACAGTGTTTCTGTTCATTAGAATCCAAAACCTCGTTATACCACACCCTTTCTCCTACCGTGCACTACTGGTGAAGAAGCCCCCATCCAGAGAGAAGCACATGATATAACATATGCGTGGGCTAGTGCAGCACAAAAAAGGCCAGAAACAGCCCCTTTGTCAAGGCTAAATTCCCTTTTATCATCCCCCACAATCTCTAACCACTCCTCAGCTCCAAATTTGTCTCTATGAATCATCTGGAAAAGATGTTTTTCATGTCTTACAACAGCCATTAGTATATCCTATTACCTAACCCTTTCTCTATTAAAGAGTCCTTAAGAGGATCATTGCCAGCCAAAGTACTGAATTTTCACAGCAGGTTGTGACTTTTCCACCCCTTGTGAGGAATAGAGCTCATGCTAAGAACCACCCATACATCCTCCTCAGTCAAATGGTGAAGGACTATTAAATTTTTCATCATACTTTGAGGTCTTTCACCAGCCTTTGAATTTCTGACTGATTTTGCAGACGTGAACAGATAGATACATGTGGAAAATGAGAGCCGTAGATTATGTTTAGCCTGTAAAGTGACTATGCGTTCTCCAGATGCTAAGTCCCTTTTTATGATATCTTAAACACCTGTTTATTTCCACAACTAGAATTCTGTAATGACTTCTTAGACAAAATTATTTTTCATGAAAGTCTCTTCTGTTAAAGAAAGTTATGTTGCTATGATTGTTTTGGCTCAAATCAAATATATTCAGAAGTTATTTCAGTTCCTACTGTGATGGTTTCCACTAAATTGTAAAGTGTTAATAATTAGATGCTCTTTCTTAAAAAGTAAATGCTTTATATATTTTTTCAGTATACCGAACTGACAGGATTTTAATGCACCCTGGAAACTCACTGTTCAGTCTTAGATGGTTGGTTTTGATGTCAGTTTTCCCAGATAGGTGAATAGGTATTATCATCTCTATAGATAAGGAAGCAAAGACAAATATAGGGTCTGAGTTAGCGCAGTGCAGAATAATGACAGCTTCCACTGACTTCAGTAGCTGTTACTGCTCATCACTTCGAAAGATCAAGCTACTTGTGTTGACTGTTAGACAAAGATAGACTTGGCTTTTAATGAGTTTTGTCCTTCTAAAAAGACACAAGAAAGCTAGCAAAGTTATCCTGGGAAATACTGTATTTCTCAACACTAGAAACTTCATGATACAAGTTTAACACTTTCATCATATCAGGTGAGCATTAATGTAAATTCTTTATCAGTCATTGTCATACTGCAAATTCTGTGGCTTGGCAAGGACAAGACAAATACAGATTTTAGAGCTCTTATGTTCTGGAATCATCTATTCTACTTTTACATTAAATTACTGTATTTCTGTGTTCAAAGTCATGTGCTTTTTTTTGCTATATCGAATACTTTTATATGTAGTATAAAAACTAACACAAGCTTCAGCTAGCATCTCAGAGATCTAATTGCTTCTATGTCTCCTTTATTACTCAGAGATTCAGTAATACACAATGAATACCTTGCTGTGCAGCAAAGCTCTTAACCTGTTACTTCAGTCCCAGAGATTCTTATGTACTTAAACGCTTTCCTGAGTAGGGATAGAGTGTTCATCTAAGGCCAGAACACATTGCCTGGGGCCACCAAAGTTATTAGTTTCAGCACCGGAGTTAGAACTCAAGTTCCCCCTTCCCAAGCACGTATGCAGGTCACTAAACTATGCTTTACTTCTTAGTGAATTTGATTCTACTAATAAGAATACTCTTTTCACTGGTGTAACAAATCAGAAATCAGATAGGGAGGAAACAGTTTCGTAATTCAGTTTAATGCATCAGCTCTTTTTACTCCATGCCTAATTTACATTTATTATGAAAGCAGAGAGAGACTATGTTTCGCAGGTGATTTTTTTTCTCTTGCTGTTCTGTTGGTGGGAAGGTGGAAAGGGGGTGCAGTTGCTTTTATTTCCACAGACCTGTGATAATGCTCATTTTTAATTTAATAAAGTTAAAGTAGGATACTTTCTTACCAGCAAAAAATTTCTTCTCCTCACAGAACCTGGAGACAGTGGGTGGAAATTTGTTCATGTATGTCATGTTGCACAGATCACACAATTAATTACTTGTTTATTTAAAGTTGTATCCAGGTAACCTCTAGACATTTTGAATAACATTCTCCCTCCCCTAAAAAAAGGTTCTTTGTTTCCAGCTGTTGCTGTTTTAATCTGTCAGACTCAATTTACTTAGTGTGTCAGACTCAATTTGTCTCAATAAAATGCAGAAGAAAATAATATTCTGCAGCATTAATAGCCATTAGACTTTAAGGAATGTTTTAGAAATCTTACAAATTCTCCATCTCAGCATAGCTGCAGAGACTACATTTCAGCCACATGCCAGCAAAAGTGTGAGTGTGTTCATGGATGATGAAGGCAGACATCAATTATTCAAGGCTGATGCATCTGATGAAGGATGCTTAGACATCCATCTTCTCATCACCCAGATGGAATCTGTATGCTTTCCCTATGATGAAGACAGATTAGGCATTGATTCAGTAAAGTACTTGCAGGTGTGGATTTGACAGGGCAGGGGGGCAAGGAAGAAGGGGAATGATTAAAAAAAAGTCTGCTAAAGATGAAACAAGGTATCTTGTAACACATTCATGAAGAAAGGGCTTTTGGATTTTCTATCCAGACTACAGAAATCTTGTTAATAGATAGTTGCCAAAACAGATGCCCTGATTAATGAGAACAGATGATTTCTCCAGAGGGTCTGCAGATTTAGACAGTACTTTCACTGAATGAAATGCTAATATCTGGCACTGTGCTCCTCTGTGTGGATTAGACATTAGTAATATCGTTTTATTTGTATTTGGTCCAGTTAAAATGATCCCTTTTAGACTTATTAGACATAAAGTTCTAATATTTTGCATCACCTCCATATCATTGACAGCTGAACATAACTGATTCAAATGCATGTGCTGGATTTAACTGTTTGCAGACTCTTTTGGTAGACTACACATTTCTTATCGGTTCTCGAGATCTAGAGGAGTATTTGTCGTTTGCATTTTTAAAATGCAGTTTACCAAGGCAAATGAATCACTTGATTAATTCTGGTAAAAAATAAGATGACATGAAAGATTTTCACTGTTATATGCAGCACAAGCTAGTTTCCCTGAATTTGTTTCACCATAAATTTCAAGTAAAATTAATCTGAAAATTTTGTCGCACAGACATTGTTTGTGGAACTGGTCAGTTTTGTTTCCGCAAATCTGCCATTAATCAATATTCTTGGTACTAAAAAAAAATTAATTAAGACAGAATTTATTTTAAAATGTTAATGAATTCTGGTCTAAAGTAGCTGACTCAAACATCTCTCTTCTTTTTTCATCTAAAAATCTTTCGTGCAATTTGATTTACTTTTGGTTTTATTATTCTGATTTACCAATATGTCCATTTCAAGACAAATGTGCTATTTGCACAACTTACAGCTGCCTAGCTACATCCTTCTGTCACCTTTTTTGTTTCTAGAAAGACTTTGAGGAAAATAATGCAGAAGTACTCAATTATTCGTATGGATATTTTAGGGCTAATTTGACTTCTCTTTAAAAAATTCTTATTAATCTCAAGAGAATGATCCCTAGCTGTTACTCGCTTTAAAGCATCTCTGCATCTACAGTCTAGCAGATATGTAAGCCACAAAGAGCTTGTAAACAGATGTTTTTGCTAAATACAATTCCTTTTGGAATCATAAAATAACAGCAAACTCCTTTAGGAACTCTTGCACCAGAAGTGGGTGTAAAAATTAGAGACCAGGACTGGAAAGCTGACAGGACAATAAAATGGTATAGCAAAGATAAAGGAGCTTGCAACTTACAGTCATCAAAGCAACCGACTGGGAAATTTGCCACTGACATTTCTCCTAAAAAAAAAAAAAAATTAGCAATGCTTATGTTAAGATACTGAATACTGGCACAAAGAAAGAGGAATCAGTAATGGGCAAAAGTGACAGTAACTTCGGGGCAGCAGAGTCTTAACAGAGATCCAATAATAACATGAATCAGTGCTGTGAACTGTGTCCACAGCTGAAAAGTGCCGGAGTGGCAGGGATGCCAGAGAATTTGTTGTATAGGCTCACAGAATAGCCTGGCAAGTGGCAGGCAGTTGCATTTTGTTCTAATACCACTGCACCATTGGTGATTTGCCAACCTGTTACTTTCCATAATGTTTTGTCAGAAGTATATTTGTGGCAGACTGTCTAACCCATGGTACTACACTGATGAAGAGAGGGCAGCATAAAGTAACTTAAAATTGATTCAAAGTGTCTTCAGTTTCCATGATTTCATTAAAGAAAGGATAGAAGACCACTTGGAGAGACATTTGATGACAGCTTCCCTTTCGGAATTAATTTTCTATGCCAGTCATCTTGCCCTTTCTAAATCCATTTCACAGGCACCCTGGCTTCTGTTCTTCTCCTCTCTTATTCAGAGCACTGTATGCTGTCTTGCCCATACACTCCACTGAAATCTAAGTTACATTAACACTATTGCATTCACCAACTATATTTGTACTCTCAAAAAAAGTATCGGATTTGACAGGTTCTGGATGCTATGAATTCATGCTGATTGACATTAATTATATTTCCTGCCTTCAATTACTTATTAATCACATACACTTCTTATTCAGCTTTCTTCTTCTACGGGGTTGTGTAGGACTTCAGATCTGATGGGAAAAAAATTCAGAATAAGGTAATGTGGGATGATGTGGTTCCAACTCAGTAAGTAGGCAGAAATACCAAATTCCTGGAGCTAAATAAGTAATCTTGCCAAATGGCCAGTGAAACTTTTCTGTTCACACCCTCGTATTAAATATATGAAACAATCAAAATTCATCTTCAACTCTTCTTTAACAGTACCTGGAGTGCATTAACGTACATCAGGATGAAGGTTGGCTTTAAACTTTCAGATAGATCTAGTTGTAGTACAGCAAGCTTGCCCACTAGAAAAGTATGTGGAATGAGTCCTGTTTCATGTTATACTCCACTTAAATCAATTGAAATTCAAGCCCTTTACTGCAGAAGTGAAATGTGAGACCATTTTGGTACTGGTGCTGAAGACTGTGTATTGCTTCAGCCTCGTTAAATACAATGCAAAGTGACTACATTGTCACTAGTGAGCCCTGTATGTGACAGTGGGAAATGTAAATCACTTCTTTCATCTGTAGCACTCAAAAAATGTCAGGACGTGGGTTGTGTATTTGAACTGAATGTGGCCATAAATGCAGCCATCTGTGCTGCTTGCTTTGCTGTCTGCCATTAAAAGACGACAATAGATGAGCCCTGACCATATGATATTTATGCTGCATTAACTTTCTGATAGATTCCACATATGTTTCAGGCCAGCAGGGTGAGTACTGTGGATCCTTGCCCTCTACTCCCCTCCCAAAACAGTGTCGAAACTTCTTCTCTTGGACTGCGGACCCCACACCTGTGTAGTGCTGGAGTCAGCACCATCCCACTGAGCTGACTCCCACAGCTCCATGGGACAGCAGATTTTCATGCAGAGGGGGCTCTCCAGCAGCTTCTGCTGAGTGATGGAGTAGCCTTGGGGCTCTCTCCCACTTCGAATGTTTCAGGAAGAAATTTCACCCTCCCTGAATCTGCAGAAGTATCTTGTGAGAAACTGGTACTTCATGAAATTATCTACAAAAGTGCCAAGACAAAAATATTTATGAAGGTGCAAATGAAAGTGCTGGAAAGGAAGAGGGAGCTTGAAGTTGTCAACCTTCTGTGGGTTTTGGTTTTTTTGGCACTGTTAAGCTTGCTCTGTCCAATGGCCACCTTGCAGCAAACATCTTCTGTGGCAAATTACCACAAGAATTAAAGGAAAACCTTTAAATTCCCACATGAAACTAAAAAGCACTCTACCAGATCTGATTTATTCTAATGTAACCTGCATTGGCTTCTTTGTATGTATAATTTGCATCATTTTAAGATAGCAGAAGCATTGAAAGAAATGTAAGCGTGTAAATTACTTGGGTCTCAGTCTATATCAGATCGAGTACAAGCATCAGTTCTTTGTTTATGGGATACAGTCCAGCAGTTTTTGACACTGGTAAAAAGAATGCTGTGAGCTTTGAAACGTCTACAAACACAGCTCAGTCATTGAAAGAAATACAGTCAGAGAGAACCAATTCTTATAACCAGATAATAATGAATGCAAACCCCATCTATAAAAATTTCCACGATCATAGTTACGTGACAACTGCAAACCAAATTTGTACGGTTTACCAGGAAAAAACATTTTTATTTTCATTTTGCAAACTCAACCTGGGATTAGAGACCCAGGTGGATTTCTTCCAGCTCATGCATCAGCTTGGAAAAAAAAATTACAAACATACAGCAGCTACAGCTTGGCTAACAAGTCTGTAAATGATGTGTAAGGCAGAATTTGAACCTAGCTCTCATTCTCAAAAGTTTAATTGGCTCCCTGGGGCAAACTGTCAAGAAAGGAAACAGATATAACTCTAGATTTGAGGTGGCCTGAAAGCAGTTTCAGATCATAGGAAATGTAACCCTCGGCTCTCTGAGTTACTTTATTTGTGCATCCTGAAAGCAGGATTTTACACAATTTATGAGTGCACAACAAATATTTATTGTTTATCAGACGTAGTAAACTGCTGGGACTAACATGCTGCTAGGTCAAACATTCACAGGCTTACCCCCACCTCGTCACTAGAGGCACTACAGACAAGTCTTAGAGGGGCAGGTAAACTTTAAGGAGACATTGACAGAAAACTTTGTTACTTGGAACAGGCTGATCCTTATTTTTGCCAAGCTGCTATTTTCACTCAGCTTTTTTTTTTCTTTCTTTTCTTTCTCCTCAGGTTTTATACCTTTTCATGTCAGCATTCATCTCTTGAGACTTTGAATTACGGACTATTCCCAAATCAGTCCTCTGATTCTAGATTTTTTAATCCTACATGGCTCTTTCATTTACAGATTGACAATGTTTTTGACAGTGAAACTGAGCCAATGTCATGTAACTGAACATCACAAAACTGGATCCTTGCTGACAAAGGCACAGATTTTCAAGGAGAGGCTAAAGATCCTTAGACACCTCAGTTAGCCCCTGTTTCCTCTGTCCTTTTGCCATCATCTATAGAGCTGCTCGAGTGCCACAGTTATGAAGACCAGGATATATGGAAGGAAGGCGATAGTGGTTAAAAGTTGAAAGCTATCCCAGAAAAAGATCCATGAGTATGTATGAACCTTCACAAGTGGTGCTGTCTGATAAAGCAGATCTTTACAAAAGAAACAGTTGCTGTCAGGAACCAGATTTCCACATCTGTACACATTTGAGGGTTTTACTTCAAGCTAATCCTATTCCACTCTAGCGACCCAAACTCCTGATGATGGCTGAGGTGTACTGCATGGGCAGCCGGAGCACATCTTCTGATTTGATTTCATTCAAAAGGAATGCTGCTTGCATGCTCCAAGACCCAGAGCATAATAAGTGGAGTGAAGTCAACGAGCGATTCACTTCAAACAACCTCTGCTGATTCAAATGTTCATGCCTACATAGATGCACAGAATACTCAAAAATGAAACAAAGAAAAAGATTATTCTCATTGATCTTTCTGCCTAGAAGCAAATTAAGGCCATCCTTAAAATACAGGATTGGAAGGCATGCTTTTGGTGTGGAGATTTCCCACCACCCAAAAACAAGCTGTCCAAACCTGTGACCAAACAAAAATCCAAACCTATCCAACTGGATGCCTTTGTAAAGTCTGCAGTATAAAATATTGCTGTAGGTTCTGTGTTCTAGAGCACCAAACAATGTGGAAATCACCAGTGCTCCAGTTCCCCACTCTGTCCTCCAGCACCCTGAATCTTTACTGCATGTGTCTTCTTTCTATTACAAAATTCAGCTTACAAAATTAATCTTTCTCTTGACCCTAACAATCCTGCCTACTACAAATAACTATTCACTGCAGTTACAAAATTGTCCTATGTTTACTCCACTAGTGAGTTACTGAAAACTGGAAATGTATGGAATTGTGTATTTTGGCAAGGATTGGTTCAGTGAACAAGACAAACAAAGAATTTGGACCTAATGCATGGTCTTAAGGACAGTACAGAAAGCACCCAGATGTTTACAGTTCCCCCTGTCTTAAAGCAAATGCTCGTGAGCCCTGGTCCTCAGTAAGAATCCGTTGTGGTAGGCATCACTGCATTGTCAGTTAATTATTTTCACCTCTTTTAAAACTTCAGTGTTTTCTTCATATTTGTTCTCTTTGGTCACCGGGCATCATAAAGCTGATTAAATTGGTCTGGATTTAACACCTTGCCCAAACCTTGTTTCGTTAAAAGAAATGGTAAATTTTTGGCTGCAAAGAGCAACATGGGCCATGTGCTCATTAAAACATTAACATTTACTAAAACAGCTTCCCTTGATACCTAGCTGAATCTCACATTGTGGCTACACCTCACGAGTATTTGGAGCAATCCAAGCTCCCAAGGCATAAACTAGGCTAAGCCAGTTTTGTGCAGCACAGCACATTGCACTCTGATATGAAGCAGAGCTGCTAACTCCAGCACATACACTGGCTCTTTCACCTGAACTCATGCGTCAGGTTTAATTAATAATAATACTGGTAATAATAATAGTAATAACAGAAACAGGAAAGTGGAAGGAGAACAAAAGACAGGAGGACTTAAATTCTTCATGTGAAACAAACATCTAAGAGCCAGAAATACGTGTAAACTTCACTTGCAGAAGCAGGGATGAGTACAACATCAATATGTACTGCCATAAAAATAATAACAACATATTCAGGTACAAAGAAGGAAAATTAATGCTGATACTGTGCTTTAAAGTGTTTGCTGTAGCAGGTGGAGTCAAAGAGCCTTGAGAAGATTTAAGGATGTTGTGACAACAACTAGAGTCAATTGTTTCTCTGTGATTCCACAGGGGGAAATTTGGTGTTTTGCTCCAGTCCAGGAATAGGATATTTCAGAAAATATAAAAATTGTTGGGGACTGAACACAATCTAATTATTTTCTTAACCTTTTTGAGTTTTAATCTGAGACAGGAGGATGGAGGAACACTGTAGTCAAACTCAACTAAGGTTAGCAGGAGCAGGGGCTGGGATAGGATTCACTGCTGGGAAAAGGTTGCTGAATCTGCTTTGTTGTTCATGCTGATCTTCCAGCTTCTGCCTCCATAAATAAAAGATTCAGGACACAGAGAGAGGCATGATTTCTTGAGTACAGTTTCAGTTCAGGACACTGGATTTATGACGAAGCTGGAGACAACTTTATTCTATTGTTTTCACAATGAAGATAAATTGTTTCTGAAAGTGGGAATCAGTTTCATTATGCCTGGCTGAGACACGATGCCAAATTATCATTGAAATTGAGATGACTGATGAAGCAGGAGCTGATGCAGAGGGACAGCGCTGTGTTTTAATCAGAGGAGCCCAATGAAAGCTTACTGCCCTCACGAGCACAGTGCTGCCGCAGGGCAGGCTGGCTGTCACTCGCTTTCCCTTCCAGTCAAGGGCTGGCTCACAGTCTTGCCCACGCTTTATTCCCTTCCCTGACGGATGGCAAACAGCAGGCTCTATAAGAGTTGGAGTGGAAGCCTCCTTGTGCTTGGCAGTTCTGCCCAGAGCCAACTGGCATTACAAAAGAGCTGAATATCAATGATTAGTTACAGCTGAATGACCCTTTTCAGGACCAGGGACCAAATTTTTGTGTTTTTGCAAACATAGACACTCTCCTTAGCCTTTTTGGCTAGCTGACATCTGCCCAGAAGCTTTCTGGCTTTGCTGACTGGCTGGAGTCAAGCTGCTTCTTCTTGGGTTGCTGATCTCTCCAGCCAGTCCTCATGGGGAAAAACTTGTGTGTGTGCTGCTCTAGCTAATATTTATGGAAGTCTAAGGGAGGAAAGGAAGAGTTAATACAGTCCTTTTAATCCTTGTTAGTCAAGTAGTGTTTCGTTAGATCTTTGTATTCGGGAGATCCAGCCAACAGCCCAGAAAGGTAAAATCCTTTTTGCTATAATCTACAGACCAGACCTGCTATAGTAGTGGAAACTGGGATCAGCATCACTTGAAGGTTATTTGTATTGCAGCCTCTCTTGAAGGTTACTTGTCTTGAACTGACAGGAATAAACCAATACAGGTTTTTAATAAGCTGTTTTCTCAGGCAAGTTAACACATTCAGAAATCATAGTGAGCACATTTGAAGCTGTAAATTGCCCAACAGTGGGAGCCCTACGTGCAAAGATTGTGGTGTTGACAAAAGTTAGCCAACTTAAGACCAGACTTGAAATCCCCTTTGTAATGTAAATCTTATGATGATTCCAACTGTACCTATATTCCTGTCAAGGTAGATACAACCAGATGAGAAGAATGGTACCACACTCCCATTTTTGAGAACAGTAATATGTCTTGCAACGGCTGAAAAGTGTTCCATTCTTAGTATGTCTTAGCAAAAAGGATTAATAATAATTGATCCAATTCTGAATAATAATTGGTGGCATCATGAATGGAGTAGATGGTAGTCAATATATGAAATTTCCTTTTTGAACTGATTCTGGTCACACCAGGTTTGCTTTTGCACTATTCATTTCTTCAGGACAGAGAGTTATGAGTAAGTATGTATGCATACCTGTAAGAGATCTAGAAGATCTATTCTGAATGGAGTCCCATTGATTTCAACAGGTTAATGCATCTATGGGACTTTACTCCATGACTGCTGAAATTAACAGTAATTTGGCATATCTGGTCTGCTGTGTTTCTTTCTCTTACTCAAGATTTTCCTGTGATAATCTCATAAAACTTCCAAAACTCCAGTACAAAATCAAATTCTCTGCTTGCTATGATTTAGACTTCAAGTCAACTACCCCTGTTCCCATCTTTTCTGGATGACATAGTTCTGCATGGACAATAAAACAAAAGAAAGTATGGTAATTACGAAACCTACAGTGCAGTATTTATTGCAGATGACACAGGCAGTGGCTTAAAATTTAGCCTGATTTTTCTTAAAGTGGCTTGTCTCTTTATTTGATGACATCAGAAACACAGCAGGCTAGATTTTTTGCCAGGGTAATGGGGTGAAACTGCACCCATTTATAGCAGCAGAGAATTTTGATTAGAAGTTTTAAAGCTCCTGCAGCAGCATGTAATTTATGGGGTTTTCTGTAACAATTTTCACTGTTACACAGTATGTCTGAAACCAAACAAACCTTTGTGAGACAGATGGTTCTTATTATTGGAAGCAAAATTATTTCCTAAAAAAATCACATCCATAATTTTCCCGGAAAGGGTCAGTGGTGGTTTTTTGGGGGTTTTTTTGGCTAAGGAAGAAACACTGGGTCCATGAGGAAAGAGGGAAGTTTGGGCCAAGTTCTCAAGCTATTCTCTCCATTGTACAGCTTTAAGCTTCGACGTGTATAAAATCTGTCCACTTGTAATCTAAATATTGGCCTATATAAAGGTCAAGCTTAGACATTCAAATTTTTTAAAAAGCCATGTGTTCAGCCAACTGCTGCTTCCTTGCCTTGCTGTGGAGAAAGTAGGTACTGATCAACACCCTGCAGAGCATAGGAAACTGTGGGTGTACTGTGTGTGCCTCAGGGTTTGCTGCTTTTCACATCTTCCAAACTACTAGTGTATTGAGGAATTTCAAGGCTTGTTTCCTTTGTTGGTAGAATCTCATAATGGTACAGCTAACCTCAAAATTAAAAATCAGTCTCTAGAAGAGATCACACCAGTGAAACACTTTGGACAGGGCAAGCAGTAAGCACAGATCATAGCTCAGCACAGAATGTCACTTGGCAGGAAAAATCCACTGTTCCAGTAGGTTTTTGTTTCAATTCAGAAGTAAAAATCTTCAGCAAAAAATCCCAGAAATGGAAGTACAGCAGTATAAAATTAAAAAAAAAAAAAAAGTCACATTTAATTTCCAGCACCATGTTCTTGAAAATGATGGCTACCAAAGAGCAATTTAGGATATCAGCAAAATTCCTCTTCCAACAGAAAAAGCGTTCTGGTGCCCTGAGTCCATGGCTCTGAGGTACACAATGGTACAGAGGGAAGGAGGAGTAGCAGATGCTTCCATGTATCAGCTGCTGCCCATGGTATTATCATAGCAAGTGAAAACTCAAGGTTTGCATTCTTTGGACAAGTAAAGGACATACAAGTCATGTGTGCCTGTTTGGATTATTTTTTTGGGGTACTGTTCCAAGCTTGGAGGGATTCAGCTGCCCACCTTTACTATATGCAGAGCCTGGATGATTCATTCCAGCTCTCAGAACAACTTTGTTAATCCTGTGAAGGGAACCTATTTCCTGTGTCGTGGCATCTCAAAAGCCTTATTCCCCAAAGGTAAGCATGATTGGCCCTCTCATGCCTAGTTCATTTTAAACTACGGGTTCCACTGAAAGAGAAGGACCTGAATAAATATCAGGAGAGCTAAAGATCAGCAGTCAGCTTCTTAAAAACCAGTAGGAAAGGGACTTTCCTCCAGGATATGCAGCTTGTAGGTGATGAGTCACATTGGAAGGTGTACTTTTCCTTCAGATTAGTTGAGCGATAGACACTCCATTTCTTCCATACTATGTGGTCTCCATCTGAGAGCTAATTACAGTTGTGACAGGATCACATAACAATAAAGACAACGAGTTCATGCAGCTGGCTGAGCTCTTGGGGTTTGGTGGTAGGTGACCTATGAGGATAACAGTGTCTAGTTACATATTGGCCACAAAAATGGGGAGTCATGAACTAGTTGATGGAAAATCCACCATCCACCTGTGTGAGCTGGGGTGATACCATACTTGGGATATTTGGTTAGTAGATTTTCGTAAACGCAAATCTATTGAAATCAATTCTCGCTTCCCACTCTCACAAAGAAAGAAAATTTATTTCAGGATGTCATGTGGAATAGGATTTTTTTTTCTTATGCACATGTATTTTTATCTGTTCTTCCTTTGCTGGGTGTTAGTGAAAATAATTTATCACTGGCAGAGAAAAAAGTCTTTTCCTGTATGGCAAACAGTGCAAGTTAGAAAGTAGACTTTTATTCACTTCTAGATGAAACTGATTGTTTTCTTGTTTTTACACATAAAATTGTCTCCTTTGCTTCTAGTATCACATAATGGCACTGTTAGCCCCAAAATTAAAAAGCAGTCTCTATCCAGAAGCCACAGTGCATATGCTGAGGTAAGCCCGGGAGAAGCATAGGTAATAAGGGTGCCTTTGCAAAATATTTATTGCTTTAGGGAAGTTTATAACTTTCAATGTCTCATATTTCTGTACTTAGGAAGAGGTCTGTGACAGAAATGTTATGTTTAGAAATTGTTGGTCACCTGCATTACCGTTCATTTGAGAGACAACATAGTTGTTGTTTCTGGACTCTTTGTTCCATTTAGAAAATTAAGTCCATTCCAGAACATATATAGTAAAGACTAATACAACACAAAAGGCAGATTTCTCTATTGCAAAAGTAATTTCTGCATTCAAAGTTTATCTGAGCATTTGCAAACAAAAGTCAGCTAGGACAGCAAGCCAAATGCACTGTTAAACATCTGATTGTACATGCAAATCAGGCAGGTAGGGACTTGATGATTCAGATTGGCACCTTGAGGACACAGACATTGTTGGTACAAACTGTAGCTGGAAGAAAGTGAGCTAGTGTATCAAACTTCTGAAATGTACTAGTTAATAATTTACTGTCCATAAATAGACCTTCTCCAGGAGCAAAATGATCTATACTCTGAGATGTAAAAATCCATTTTTAAATGCTATTATTTTATCGAATTTTGCAGTCAGGGCAATAACAAAAGCTCAGTTGCAACTAGGCAACTGGGTGTGGATCTTTTTCTTTGAACACCTCTGTAGAATGATGATACATTCTAGCTTCAGGCCAAGCATTCTGTGTCTCGAGAGTCTTGTCTGAAGGGGACCAGCTGGAGCTGCCCAGTCAAGTTTCAGGTCACCATTGCACTTTATAAATACATTAAGATGATGAACCTTCTCCCAGACAGATTACAGTCTAACACAAGGGAAAAAGTGAAAATGAAAATTATCACCTCTTATGTCTGACAGGATCCCTCACCCAGCAGAAATAAACCTTTTTTTTTTTTTTTTTACTGTTACTTATAGGCTTCTCTAGTTCTGTTTAAGCCATTCAAATTATCCTTTGAAAGTGGGTAAAAAGCAGCTTTTCTGATGTGATTTAGGAATGCAAGCCCAATTGAACAGTCATTATTAAAGATATTTCTCATTTCTTTAGGGTAATAAACAAATCTTGAATATGAAACCTAATGCTAGTAAAGGCAGAACATTTAGTAGGACAGATATTCCTAGACGATGGGACAGTCAAGTATTTTTATGCAGGAACCCTAGAAGAAAATTCTGCAGGTGAGCTATCTTTGTTTTTGAGGTGTCCAGATGTTTATTCTCATCTTTGCAGAAGCAATGGCTTATGGGAGAAAAGAGATTTCTTCAAAAATTATCCAACATTGAAGTAATGCTGGGGGACTTAGTCTGACTACCATTAGCTCAGAAAAGGTCACCCTGACAACTTAGTTATATTTAGTTACACTTAATTTTACCTTGGCTATCTAGTTTTATGGTTTGTTTTCCATCTAGGGGAATCTTTTACCATCTGTCATTTTAAAACAGCTGTTACTTCTAATCTACAGGGTGGCTCCTGAAAGCATCTTCTACATCAAATGCAACAGAAACTGCAGGACTTTCAGAATTTAATTACCCAGATGTATGGCCAGCACAAAAAGGCTTACTTCACTGCTCTTTTGAGAGCTGATCCAGTTTCATAACATGCTCAGGCCTTTACTTTCATGTCTACTTGACCTACCCCTGTGTAAAGCATGCAAAGAAAGGAGGTACCTTGTGTTTCTTCTTCCTCTCAGTGAACTTGGCAAGTGGCAGGAGCCCAGGTTGTGTTTAGCTAATAGCTTATTCTGGTTTGATTCTGTTTTCTTCCGTCCTTCCATGAAGGCTTGTATATCCTAACAGGGGATCCCAGCTTCAGAAAGCAGATCCACATCTTGAAATCCCCAAAGACTGACAGTGTTTTAATTTGGGCATCTGAGTCAGGCTGATTTCTGTTACATAATTATGGATGGCAGAGCGCTTAAATACACACTCTTGCTGTTACATCTAGCTGAGATGTGGTAAAGAACAGGTTAAATTCTTTTCCTAAACAGCTAAGCAGTGAGAGAGCTTTAAAAGACAATCTTTAACGGAAAGGAGGAGTTAGAAATATGTTTGAGATGACAGGATGGTAACCCTGGTGTCAGAAAGGACACAGCCACTGATGGTCTAAGGTTGAAGATGTAATTAAGTTATACTTCTGAGTATGATTAATGTGATTACAATACATGTAATCTTCTTGACTGGAAGACTGAAATATATGTGGTGCATGTCAGATTCCTTTCTGTTAATGCTTATCTTCTATTCCTGTTGTTTAAACCAAAGAATAGAAACTTCTCAGAATTTTTATGTTAAAGATTGTTAAATTTCACCTGAAATAAATTCTCTTTCAATCCACCTCTATAATACACACACATTTAAAAGTTCTAAAAAACATAAGCTAAAGTTCAAAAAACTATATCAGTCTCAAAATAGCTTTTTAAACTCCAGGTTCCTAACAATTTTAACTTGGCCACTAACTTCATGTGATGCGTTTATACTCCAGCCTCAGCTCCAGACACGCATTGATAAACACTCCCTTCTACTTTAAGAAGTTTTGGACAAAACACTTCTATGCCTTCCTATGATTTTAGTATGAGTAATAAGTGATGTGTGTCATTTGTTCAGCAGTATTAAAATGGATGATTCAGTGAAACATGAATAATTCCTACTTCTAATTTAATGATCATATTTTATTGTAATCTGTTGGTTTTAATGTTCTTCATTGCATACCTTGCTCTTTAATTATGTATGCTCAATGAGGTGCCCTATTTTCTACAATAGGGACAGTTTTCTTTTTGGATGTGCTTATAAATTCCTATGAACACTGTTAAATTAAGCCTAGTCTAAGTGACTGGTTTTGAAAATGTCTTGACCATGTAGCTACTATGTTGACACATACTTTTTATTTATGGTTTGATTACATGTGTGTAATGTAACTAGTGGGTGTAACAAGCTGTTATTTCCATATAAGCAGCATTCCCGACACTTTTAGTGCTCTTCTAGGGACATGAGACCAAGTCTGAGGAAGGACTTACTGCAGCAGTCTGTGAATAAACAGAGAATACAAAACAGCTCCTCTTTCAAAGACAAAGAAAGTATTCAGCGATATATCTCAGCACACCAACAGTCTAACCTTTTAGTTTTGGTAATTATTGTGGGTGTTACAGAGCAGAATTGTTTCCTTAATGAACACTCCCTTACTGACAAATGTGCCTGTCTCATTCTTCTTGCCTTTGAGTCTGCCTTTTCTGCTGTATCTAGAACAGTCCCACTCTCCCACTGCTTTGTGTGAAAAATCATGCATTCTGTCCAGAGAAGGCTGAAGCATCAGCTAAACCTTTGTAAATTCTTATACAAGATTTTAACCTGGACTGGTAGCCATTTAGCTTGTATCTAGGTCTGCTATTAGTGTGCTGAGGTATCCAACCTGTTGGGGTATGACTCTGCCAGTCAAAAGGCTAATGCAGCATTTGGGCACAGCTTAGCCCAGGTCTGATCATCCTTACTGCAAGGACATCTCACATTATCACATTTTTTGCTCTCCACACCTCTCTACTTGGATGTGTCACTGGAATTTCTTTGGTCATGTTCCATAGCTCTTTTACCTGAAGTAAAATCTGTTCTGTGTGTAGCATTAATTGCTGGCAAATTGCGAGAAAAAATTTTGTCTTTTCTGAGCACTGTGGAAAACTGAGATTAATCCTTTTCAGGTGATTAAACTTTCCTTCTCATTGTAGTGTGAATGAACTACTAACAAAAGTGACAGTAGTATGTATCTTTTCTATTTAAGGCAGGTGGAAAATATCACTATGTTTGTATGAGAAGCTGATGTGATTGGGAAGGTTTAGCTGGGACAGCAATGCCTTTGTTCTCAGGCACTGGTCCTTTTGTCAGCTCTCTCTACCAGATAATCCTGTGAGAAGCACTATTTAGGAGTTGTGAGCTTCCATGTACTTCATGCTGCGGTCTGAACCTGTCTCCAGCAAGTCCCTTCCTTGCCATGACAAGAATCCACTCTATTTCTTTTGCTGATGTCTGACAGAAGAGAATCTTGCTCCCCTGCAGCTGGGCAAGCCTCCGGGTTACCAATGTTATCTGCCTGGGAAGAGGACAGGGTGGATGGAGGCGGACAGCGGCAAGCAGGGGCTGTCAGCAGGGCAGTAGGCTCAGTTTCCCTGCTTGAACCTGGGTTCCTGCTAAAGGGCAAAATCTGCAGCTACAACCACTCCCTGCCTCCTGCTTCTTTCTTGGCCGGAGGGCTCAGTGTTCTCTTGTGAACCACTTTCAGCCACACCCAAGTACTAATTGTTTAGTAACCAAAGCTTTAATTATCAGGTTGTTACGATTTTAATTACTAGGAGACTGGCAGAGACTAAGGTCAGACTACCAAAGATCTATTAATTTTTATAATAATGGAATCTGATTTCTGTTCATCCAGGAAGAAATCTGTTTACAAGCATGATATTTATAAGGTTTTATTCCTGTTCTAGGCAAGATTTATGTGGAGAATCAAGAGGCACCTCTAACATTTACTATGCAGCCAAGTTGGATTAAACCTTGCATGAAAGATTTTATCTCTTGGTTTCCAAATTTGCAAAAGGTCTTATCCAAACCTGTTTTAAGTATATAAACGCTCAGGCAAATCATTGCCTGTAACTAAAAGATAGAAAGGCTTAGAAAATATGACCTTACAGTGGAAAAACTTATGCATGGAATGGATTGCTGCAAAGAGAAAGAGAATTATCTGTTACTTGTATCTGCAGTGAACAGGACAAGAAGTAATGAGGCTAAATTAGATCAAAGGAGATTAAGGATAGGCATTAGGGAAAACTGTCTAATGGTGGTGATAATTAACACTGAAATAGCTTACCTTGAGAGAACATGGGCTCCCCTTGGTTACAGCTTTTTAAGGACACACTGAAAAAGCATCTAGGAGGAGTGGATGAGGTTCCCCCCTCCTAGCTTGCTGTGGGGTAATAGAATAGATGCCTTCCCGCGATCCTGTCGGTATCTTTATCAGCCATCAGTCTGTGAAGTCAGAATGAGACTACAGATTTAACTGATCTTTGCGATTTTATAATGAATTAGATGCAGGATTACAGAATCACCGAATCACAGAATAGTAGGGGTTGGAAGGGACCTCTGTGGGTCATCTAGTCCAACCCTCCTGCTGAAGCAGGGTCACCTACAGCAGGCTGCACAGGACCTTGTCCAGGCGGGTCTTGAATATCTCCAGAGA
>Ga0065711_1029550_pt1 | contig 35745 bp, 24 predicted proteins | sample Hoacrofraction12_FD_59098 | JGI IMG/M metagenome (GOLD analysis project Ga0065711, IMG submission 59098) | Hoatzin crop microbial communities from Cojedes, Venezuela - Epithelial fraction 12 v2 (version 2) | ecosystem: Host-associated > Birds > Digestive system > Esophagus > Crop | place...
GCTGCCCAGGGAGGTTGTGGAGTCTCCTTCTCTGGAGATATTCAAGACCCGCCTGGACAAGGTCCTGTGCAGCCTGCTGTAGGTGACCCTGCTTCGGCAGGGGGGTTAGACTAGATGACCCACAGAAGTCCCTTCCAACCCCTACGATTCTGTGATTCTGTGTAATTCTTTGATATTTACTTCACTTCCACTTTAATGACATTATTAGGGTCACAGTGACCTTATAAATATCTTGTCAAATTTCTTATTGTCTGAATACCCCTTTTCACATAGGTCTTACTAAAACATGATCTTCATCATGCCAAAATGACCTTCTCAGGACAGTCTAAACACATTCCAGTCTGACAGAGAACGTGGCCTGACAGACCGCAAAGCTCTACTGCCTCAGCTAACAGAAAGAAAACTCTGTCATGACAAAGGCATGTCATTGCTCTGTTCCCATTTGAACTTAGCACTAACTAGCAGTGCATTCGACTGCATAAGCCTCTGAGAAGTCTCTTTTCCTTGCATGTGTACACTGGCAGAAAGCTTTAGCAGCAGTGTGCACTATTTTCCCTCCTGGTCTTGCTGACACCTCTTGAGATCAGCTCCATCATGCGGACTGACCAGGTTCTGGGAGAGGGAGTTGCTGAATGTGATTTTGTTCAGTTTCTCCCCTTTCAGAAACAGTAGTTTGCAGAGGTAGAACAAACCAGAGCCTCCTACACTCGTGCTATCCAGAGCAGCTCCACCTTGGGATTGGTGGAGTTTGCCGTTATAAAGGCAGGTTTGGATGAGAGACCTGCACTATTTTCCACAGACACGGAACTGTACCCTAAACTGAGTCTTTCCCTGAGATTTCTTCCCCTGAACAAGTCACGTTCACCTTGCCAGTGCCGTGAAAGATTAAAGCTTTCCAATTTCGATCTTGCTGATGACAATGCTAAAAGATTAATCCTCATAAAATTGTGTACTGTCACCTGCAGGGACGAAAGGGTGAGCAGGGCAAATCTGGACTGGCTGGCAAGCAAGGAGCTAAGGTATTTATTGTCTGTGGTTTTGTTGGTGCTTTTCAGGATGAGGATAAGGTGTGTTTTGCGGTTATTGTATTGTTTTATTTATCACTGTGTATACAATATGTTTTACTTTACCTAAAAGACGACAAGTAATGGTATCACGGAATAGGGAATGGATCAGCTGAAATAGATCATGTGTTTGAAGTGGTGTCCATCTCTGCCTGCTGATGTGTTCCTGTAGTTTTTGGTGTATGTGTCTGAACAGTTGTGTAAGGAACAGAGACTGGGGTGGTGAAGGACTGTTCAGGAGCAGAAGTTCTTTAATGTTATGAGCAATGTACTGAAGTAACAGTGGGTACCGAATGTCCTGTCATGTATTGTTTTCAATAAACAAACCCATCTCTGTTCTCTGATGAAGGGGATGAAAGGAAACACTGGTCCACCTGGAGCCTGTGGTCGAGTAAGTCTAAATTATCTTTGTCATATCATTTTTCTAAACCATTAGAATAAGCCAAACTGATTGTATGAGGCAATAATGGATGTTTGTGATGCTGTAATCAAGGCATGGCTTTCTCAAAGAACTGACGATGCTGGGAGTCTTGCAGAGATGGCATCTTCCTTCATGTAGAGCTGGATGTGCGATCAAGGCCTGCTTAGACCTCACTCAGCTCCAGCAATTTTGGCAGGAGATTGGACTGTCACACAAGAGTTACAAAAATTCACGGAATTTAATTTTGAAACCAATAATTTTAAAATCCCAAGAAGACTTTTTAAAGAAAGCAAGAGATGCTATGAGCACAATTCCTTTGTCTAGTCAGGCTGTCTTGCTATTTGCTTCCTTAAAGGCCCCATGCGCACCTAATGGAAACCTTCTGCCCAAATTGCTCAAAAGAAATAGCTTTGTAAAAAGCTAAATAATTTGTGATATTAACAGAATACCAAAAACCCATTGCTTTTCAAAAATCAGTAGGAGAAAAGTAAAAGTTTTTAATTTTAAGGAGTGTTTTCTTTTAGAAGTGGTGCATTAGTAGTCCGTTTAAGTGTTTTATATATCAAGGCACAGTACTTATTATACTACTGATATGCTGGCAATGGTGCCCATGCAAAATAATCCAGAAAAGAACAAAAATTTGCGGTTATAAAAAAATAGTTACAGCAAATTGCATTTTGGTCTTGCCCGTCATTTGTAGAAACTTTGAAACATCCTAATGTTAACCTTTAGTAAATTAAGTATTCATTTTTGTAGGAATGAATTTTTAAAGTACATGTGATTTAAGTAGTTGATTTTTGTCTGTTTTCATGTATGATTATTTAAAAGAGTAGTCTAGATATAGCAGCTGGTGCTGCTTTGAGCCAATGGAATAGGCTAAGTGATTCCCAGAGGTTTCTTTCAAGACAATTTTCTATTTCTTGCTACCGTAATATTCGTGATTGGGTCTCCAATTTATACTTGTCTGTATAATTGCGTCTGCAGGCAGGAATTCTCTGGCAGTTGAGGAACTGGGCTGAAATCCCAGCCCCATCTATTTGTACAGGTCTCTTGGTGTTGTCTGTATATAACAATTACAATTTCTTTTTTGGCTGCTTGTAATTACCATGTGATTAGAAAGCTCTCATGGTGTCACAACATCAAAATTATGAATCAAATTATAACATTGTTCTAACTAAATGTTCAGCATGAGGCACTGTGCTTCTCTCTTTGTTCTTACTATTCGTTCTTTTCTTACTGTCTTTCTCTTAAGACAGAGTATTATGATTATGTGGTTGGTGAAAAAGGAGATGAAGGACCCCCTGGACCTCCAGGACCAAAAGGTCAACGTGGCATGCCTGGTGAGTGGGATATCAAAACTAGGATCTTTTAGCAAGAGCTATCCACTTAAAGGACTTGTTGCAGGCTAGGTTTTTGAGCACCCAGCAACCTGCTTCTGCCCTCAGAATTCTGAGTATTTCCAAATTGCTCCTATCAAATTGCAGAATGGAAGTGTATCCTGAGACTTTGATTTACGGCCCTATTTCCTCTTAAAAATAATGAAGGTGGCACACTTCTCTGTGCAGATAATTGAGTTGAGCACCTAAGGTCACTGACATCCTGTCTCATGACCTTAGCGGACTACTGCATCAGCACATTATTTGTATATGTCATAGACAAACCATCACGACTGTAAGTCTCCTGTGAAATGTCATGCAATTTTTCTCTTTTTTTTTGGTAGCTTTCATAGTTTCTCTTATGTCATTTTTGTTACCTATCATTCCAAAATCATAAAGATCGGCAAGTTTTTACTTTGTTTATTTTGTCCATGCTGTAAAATTAAAATGTACTGATGTATTATTTGGGCTGTCTCACAATATAACAAGGGCTTGTGGGCTGAACTCTGAGGCAGCATCTAGTAGGCTATCCAGCAAGCCTCATCCAGCCTCCAGAAGTCCTTGCCTTCTGTGTTTTGATGTTCTAGTTTTACAAATACTTATGTATGGAAGTGATTGTGTTGTATTCAGTGAATGCTCTTTGTTGTTCTAAATCTAATAAAATACTTCCAAGGGATGGCAGCAGGAAAGTTGAGCCTTGCAAAGGTGTTACTGCCTTGTTAAGAGGTGGTATATTTACTAGAGCAAATAATAGTGGCAAAAAGAAGCAATTTTGCAGGCCTGTAAGTCATTCTTAAGTAATTGAATGCATCCCCACCTAAGATAAATGCGGTGGATCCTGTTCCTACCTGTTGTAAAAATCCATATCTTTCCAGATTTCAGTGAGAATTGTCAGTATGCAACAGTTGCATAAGTAGTAGATGCCTACTTAGGCAAAACCAAATTCCTAAAAGATAAACAAAGCTTAAAATGCAGAAGCCCAAAGTTTGCAGTCGATATTAAGGAGTAGCAATTTTGCAGAGTATACAGTGGTTTAACTCAAGTTCTAAAAACATTGCTTTTGCAGGGCCACAGGGTCCTCCTGGAGGTGCTGGTAGACCAGGTACGTGTAATGGTCCAGTGCCAACAACAAAATACATTGTTCTTCCTGCCCATTGTACTTAGTGGAATCTTAACTTCAGATGAATTTAAACATATCTCTAAGTGGTAAAAAATTGTCACCCAAAAGCTTAGATGGGCCAAGTATTTAAAGAGAGGTTAAAGATAATTTTTAAACATCTTCACATTGTCACTGTGATTATTTAATATACAAGATAAAAGATTTGTGGGATGAACTCGGTCTGTTTGTCTCTCACTCATCCTCTTGAGTACTTACTTTGCTTTGAAATTACATTTCTTTAACTTCATTTTTGTATTTTTTCCTCTTCGGTTAGGTGTGTCAAGACCTGGTCTGAGAGGTCCCCCAGGGTTTCCTGGGCCAAAAGGAACAAAAGGAGAGAAAGGACAAACTGGCTTGTGTATTGTAGGCCCTCCAGGACTACCTGGTATTACTGGCAGACCAGGTTCTGTTGGATTACCAGGTCCTCCAGGAGAACCAGGTGATGTTTCAGTACTGTGTATATAATGAACAAGAACAAATCCAGAGTCATCTTAATATCTAATGTATGATATTATATTAATACATTATTATAGGGTGTATTTTGAGTAATATGATTGAATAGAATTTCTCTTTGGAAATTTTGTTTCAGGGTATTCATGAAGCTAAGGTCTGTGCTCCATTGCTTATGAGATTCTGTGGAGAAGACACAATGACTTCCCAGTATAAAGATTTCTCACCTTTTTCTATAACTATGACTATACAAACCTGCTATGTAAAACCAAGAAAGACTAGTGAGAGAAAAATCTGTTCTTAAAATTAATTCTTCCAAAAGTTGTAGTAAATCTGTAAAACTAAAGTCAAACAGGGCTAATCTGAAAGCTAGAGAAATCACTTGCATGCCTCCAGAAGTCTTAGTGGGCCTTAGAGCAGATTTGAAGTTCTGGCAGCATGAAAATAGAGCAGCAGCAGTTTATAAAACTTACAGAAAATATATTAACTAGGAATACCTCTTCAACTAGGAATACCAATAGCATCATGTTTCTTTTATATGTAGTGTGGCAAAAACAAGTTTTTCTGAACTGATACCAGTATAGTGCTTCTCTTTTCTCTCTCTTTGAAAAATGTATCTGTCCCCTGAATATATTACCTTAGGAAGAGCTCAATGCATGTTCTGTTTTTCCAAATTAATCGTAAATAGACCAGAATAATTCTGCCACAGATGCGCGAGCAGCGTTAATAATTCAGGATGAAAAGAAAAGTTTCCTTTCTAAGGAAAACTTTCCTTTCTTTTCCTGGTAAAAGAAAGAATTATGTTTCTGTTGATTCAAATAAAACGGAAATACTTTCCCCAGAAGGCACTAAGCTTTTAAAGGCTAGACAGATGGATCCAGCGGTCTGCTGAGACGTACTTTGGCATTACCATATTTATCCTCAAGTACTTCCGGTTACAGGTGTTTTGGATTTCACAGAATCATAGGAGTTGGAAGGGACCTCTGTGGACCATCTAGTCCAGACCCCTGCCGAAGCAGGGTCACCTACAGCAGGCTGCACAGGACCTTGTCCAGGCGGGTCTTGAATTCTCCAGAGAAGGAGACTCCACAACCCCTCTGGGCAACCTGTTCCAGTGTTCCATCACACTCAAAGTAAAGACGTTCTTCCTTGTGTTCAGATGGAACTTCCTATGCTTCAGTTTGTGCCCATTGCCCCTTGTCCTGACACTGGGCACCACTGAAAAGAGTCTGGCCCCATCTTCTTCACACCCACCCTTAACATATTTGTAGGCATTTATAAGGTCTCCTCTCAGCCTTCTCCAGGCTGAACAAGCTCAGCTCCTTCAGCCTCTCCTTGTAGGAGAAATGCTCCAGTCCCCTAATCGTCTTCGTAGCCCTCCACTAGACTCTCTCCAGCAGCTCCTCATCTTTCTGGAACTGGGGAGCCCAGAACTGGACACAGTACTCCAGATAGGGCCTCACTAGGGCAGTGTAGAGGGGGACGAGAACCTCCCTCGACCTGCTGGCCACATTCCTCCTAATGCACCCCAGGATGCCATTGGCCTATTTGGCAGCCAGGGCACACTGCTGGCTCATGGTTAACCTGTCGTCCACCAGGACACCCAGGTCCCTCTCCACAGAGCTGCTCTCCAGCAGGCCCACCCCAAGCCTGTACTGATGCATGGGGTTGTTCCTCCTCAGGTGCAGGACCCTGCATTTGCCTTTGTTGAATTTCATCAGGTTCCTCTCTGCCCAACTCTCCAGCCTGTCCAGGTCTCGCTGAATGGCAGCACAGCCTTCCAGTGTATCAGCCACTCCTCCCAGTTTTGTGTCATCAGAAAACTTGCTGAGGGTGCACTCTGTCCCTTCATCCAGGTCATTGATTAGTAAGTTGGACAAGACTGGGCCCAGTACTGATCCGTGGGGAACACTGCTAGCTACAGGCCTCCAGCTAGACTCTCCACTGCTGATGACAACCCTCTGAGCTCTGCCATTCAGTCAGTTCTCAGTCCACTCCACTGTCCACCCATCTAGGCCACACTTCCTGAGCTTCCCTATGAGGATGTTATGGGAGACAGTGTCAAAAGCCTTGCTGAAGTAGAGGTAGACAACATCCAGGGCTCTCCCCTCATCTACCCAGCTGGTCATGCCACCATAGAAAGCTATCAGATTGGTCAAGCATGATTTCCCCTTAGTGAATCCGTGCTGACTACTCCTGATGACCTGCTTTTCCTCTGCTTGCTTAGAGATGACATCTAGAATGAGCCATTCCATGACCTTTCCAGAGATGGATTTGAGGCTGACCAGGATGTAGTTTGCTGGGTCCTCCTTCCTGCCCTTTATGAAGACTGGAGTGACATTAGCTTTCCTCCAGTCCTCGGGCACCTCTCCTGTCCTCCAGGACCTTTCAAAGACGATGGAGAGAGGCTCAGCAATGACACCTGCCAGCTCCATCAGAACTCGTGGGTGCATCCCTTTGGGGCCCATGGATTTGTGGATGTCCGGGTAGTTCTCTCTTTTAAATGAATAGTAGAATATCTCAAGTTGGAATGGACCCACAAGGATCAGAATACCGACTCCAGCTCATCCCTGCAACTTTTTTCTCTCTTAGCAAATAGAGAATTGTCTGAATAATCTGCTGATGTAATGGTGCCATGCTCATTTCATTAACAGGTAGAGTAACATCTAGAACAGGCCTACCAGGACTTCCTGGAGAACCAGGGTGTATAGGACCTCCGGGACCTCCAGGAGATATTGGCATGAAAGGTCAGTTTCAGAAAACTGTCACGCAAAAATAAGTGATACAATCCAGTAAGCTTCTTGGATCCTCATGAAATTTTGAATTTAATTTAATTTACCTCTTAAGCCATTTGACGAGTTCAGGTATTTGAAAAATTTGTTAGGGATAGCAAGATGTCTTCCTCCCCTTACAGTAAACAGCAGCTAAAAGAGCAGTGTGCATTCCAGTGCTGCACACCAGTTGTACAGCACTGCAGCAGGGTGTAGATCTTCACTGGGACAAACAGTTACTACAGGTTGGTATATTTTTGTATTCTCCCTTTGTTATGTTCAACACTAACAGTCGTTCTCTGAGAGAAGGTTCCTTCCGCAAATACCACCACAAGAGCTGCTGAATCTTATTGCTACTTTCCAGTCATGAAAGTCACCCAGGCTGTTATGGAGCCACGTTAGTTTGGAGCCTGTGTCCCTTTCTGCTTTTGAGAGAATTTGGCTTATCAGTAAACTGCCTATATCCAACTGGTTTACTAAAACTAGACTTGAAAAAAATCAAGAGACTTAAGCTGAATGTTTCTGCATTTTCAATTAAATGTTAATCAGTTCAGATTCACTGTCTGACCACAGATAGTTCTGTACTGTGTTGGAAGTGATCTTTCAACAAAATTAAGGCTGTGTTCCTACCATTCTCTGACCACAAGTCTTAGCAGTCCTCTGTAACAAGCTGTGTAACACATCAGTTAAGTATGGGAATGACTTGCTGTGAAACAACTAATGAATTATTTTCACTCTAGGTGATGAAGCTCGCGTGTGTACTGATTGCAGCTATATTCCGGGAATACCTGGTCTTCCTGGTTCTCCTGGGCCACATGGCCAAGATGGCGTGCCTGGTAAATTCTCTTGCTGTTTCTAACAGGATAGTAAGAAAGGCCAATGATTTTGCTTTTAGCATGAGAATCATGTATGGGCATGTCTGCAGCATGCAGTCCTTGAACTAGGCCTGAGGCTGTGATGAGTATGAGAGCCTGATGCAGCTCTGTCCACTGAAACAAGCACAAGCCCTAAAAGAAGTGAAGTCAGAATGGTAATAGGCTTAGGTGCAGCACGAAGCTAGGTCAGTCTATGATGGTGCAGTCGATGTAACAAGCAGAAACATTCAATGCTGGCTGTGATTATATAACAGCTTGTCAAAATCCATGTCCTTGTTTTCATACTTCTTACAAAATATGCTGTTTCTTTTGCAGGTAGAGAAGGAACTACAGGTCCAAAAGGTTCTCCAGGTTCTCTGGGAGCACCGGGGTTTCCAGGAGCTCAAGTAAGACTTGGGTTTTTCAGATTATTTTTCAGATCCCATAAGAATTATTTCAGAGAAACCTCATGGCTGGTGTTACATGGCAGCATCATACTGGGAGGTGTCAACAGTTTTCTTTCTGTAGTAATGAATGTGTCTGCATGGGAGGCCTGTGTAGAGACTGTAATGTGGACATAGCTGACCTAGCTTTATGTGAGCCTGTTTTGCTCAGTGCGGAAGTTCAGCAGAGGCAGTGAGACCAGTAAATATCTGTGTGATTAAGCTGTGCTGTATTTCACAATGGCTACACTGCTTCTGCTGCCTGGTATGGGTAGTTTACAGTTAACTCCTGTTCATCTACATGATTTTATAATTATGGCAGTGGCTGTAAAGCATATATAAAGTTTTGTGTGCTGTGATCATCATCAGATTTCTTACTTCTCTTGTTTCCAGCATACTCAGGACTTGCTAAAGCCCTAGCTGTGCAGAGAAATGTGCTTCTCGTAATAGTGTCTTCAGGGGTGCAAAGAACATTCTTGGGAAACATTATGAAGAGGGAAGGCTGACGCCTGCTGCCACAGACATACCACTTGGTTGTTCTAACTTGTGCCTGTAGTAATAATTATGCATGGGAAATCACAAGTCAGTGCTGTCTAGTAAAAAAAAGTCATGCACAAGTATTCATTGTGGTGGTTGCCATACAGATGCAGAATGAAAGAGTCTGCTGATGGGTTTTTCCAGAAGGTTACCAAGAGTTCAAGAGCCAAGATCTCTAGAGCCCAGTGCACTTTCAGCTTGTGCTGGTTTTGGCTGGGATAGAGTACCCACTTTGTACCCTGAGGGGTAAAGAAGGGAAAAGAGAAGGTAACTATGAACAGAGTCAACTGTGGCTGTTATAGTATCCCTGGAGAGATATTCACATGTGGAGGAGAAATATCTAATTAGATTTTAAGGTACTGTATTATTCCTGCCTGTGGTAGTATAAATGAAATTATAATCAGGGCCAAAAGGAGAAAAGGCGGGAGAAAAAGAAAAAGGGAAAAAAACCCCAAAGAAAACCTTGTTCATCGAAGTGTGCCATTACGGTGAATAAAGATGAGAATAAAAAGAACCACTCTCAGGTATTTAATTTAAAAAAAAGACATCTTGAAAACAGTTAACATGTCTAGCACTGAAATTCTTTTGATCACTTTGTTCCAGGGACTTCCAGGTTTTAGAGGAGATCAAGGACAAAAAGGATCAAAAGGTGAGCCAGGATATGTGTATCCAGAAGGGCCAAAAGGTGAGCGAGGAGATCCAGGGGCTAGGGGAGACAAAGGAAGAAAAGGTTCAAGTGGATTTCTGGGAAGACCTGGCTCTAAAGGATCCAAGGGTTCTAAAGGTGAAGAGGTGGGTATGCATTGTTGGCATTTAATACAGAATTCATGAAAACCGAAGTCAGTATTTATATCTTGTACAACAATGTTTTATTTATTCAGATACTTCTACATAACTTAGGGGCGCTATGTTCAACTATAGCAACCAATATGTGTTTTAGAATGAGAGTATATAGTCTTACATAATACCAGAGATTGAAGCTAGTGCAGATACTTATTGCTGAAAAGCCTTGGCAATCTGTTGTGGTGTTAGTTTGGATATTTATATTGGAGCATCATCTTAGATTCCTATGATGAAAAAGATTTTTTATTTTTAAAAAGACAGTTTTCCCAACTACTTATAGTGCTTAAAAGGAAATAATTAAAATAATTCCTCTTCAGTCTTTAGGAGTTAATCTTCAGTCAGGGCTGAGAGAAATCACAAAAGCTGGGAGGACTGACCGTAAAACAGGGCAGAGCTCTTTCTTCAGCAGAAACAAAAAGTGACAATTATTGTTGTGTTGTGTTGGCTGAGAAACTGTAAAAGTGATTCAGATATCACTCTCTAAACCTGACTTGACAGTATTCAAGGAGAATCAGAGCTGAGGGTTTCTTTTTTTACCAAACCTGCTTTAAAAAGTAAAAAAGCATGCAGTGTAATGCCACAACAATTCAAAAATCAAGCTGTTGTATTTATTTGTACTGTTTCAATAGCCCTGTATTTGTGACCATTAATAGTAGAATTTATATTCCTTTAATCACAAGTAAATCGGAGGAAAAATTCCTCTTAAAGTAGCAGAGCTACTCTGTTGTTAAAGTAATGCAGGATTTTAGTCGGACAGAGAATCAGGCATTTTGTTACGAAAGCTGGTGTGGAAAGCAAGTAATGCTTGGTATACACACGTGTGTAATCTTTAATAGGGATTGGCTGGTTCGAAAGGAAATAGAGGACTACCTGGATTGCCTGGCAATGTTGGTCTTCCTGGAGAGATGGGGCTTCCTGGACTGCCAGGATATGGACCACAAGGAATAAGAGGTTTCAAAGGCTCTAAAGGAAGATCTGGTTCACCTGGATTACCTGGAGAACCTGGTTAGTAACTTCCTGTTTTACTATGTTTTAGCTATGTTGAAGAGCAGTTGATTGAAATTGCAGAGATAGATTGAAGTCACAGACATAATTTATGAAACATAGGAAGTTTTTCTTGGGATGAGATTTCCACAGCATTGTTCAAACTTTGGTTCCACTGGAGATAATAGTAAAAGTCTTAGTAGCATAAGACAATTGAGGTGGAGGGGGACCTTGTGAGGTCTTTAGTCCAAACTCCTGCTCAGAGCAGGGTCAGCTGTGAGATTAGACCAAGTTAATCAAGGCTTTATCCAGCTGGGCCTTGAAAACCTCCAAGGACCAAGACAGCACATCATCTCTGGGCAACCTGTTCCAGTCCTTGACTGTCCTCATCATGAAAAAAAAAAAAAAAGTCTTTAAATATGTATCCAGTCATCATCATTAGTGTCAGCTAAGTCGTCAGGAGAAGACATGAAGGACTTAATGATTTTTGCCTGCTGAAGCATACCAGTGTATATATTTATAGGCAAGCATAATCTGGAAGAACTCAAAGTTGGACGGTAGATACATTCAAGGTTTCTTAAAGAGAATACTCAATAAATCTTTATGAAATTGAGTTGCAGATTAATCATTTCTCAATTGCATCATTTTCCTGCTGACTCTGCTTCCTTTTCTGGGTCTCCATTAGGCTGCAGGAGCACTGAGAGGAAGGCTGCAAGTGGTCTTGGTGTCAGTAAAATTCTTTTGCTTTATGAAGCCAGGGTCTGAAGGCTTGTCAAAGTCTTTTGGAGTTTCAGAAATATGGAAACTATAGGATACTGCATTTTTAACTGAGTAGATTGATTACTAATATTTTTTTAAATGCTTAAGATTACATATTGCCAAACTATAACCCTTTGTAACATTTGATTATGTATTTGCTGAAGGTCTGAAAGGAGAGACCAGTAAGGTAACTCCATTACCTGCCTTGCCGGGACCTCAAGGACCAGATGGTTTACCTGGACCCCCAGGAGTGCCTGGTGAGTACATCTGCACTAAACACAGTAAAAAATCGGAGATAATTTGATTGGGATTTCTCTTCCAGCTCTGGCCAGATAAAACTGTTGGGTACAGAAACCGTGGAATTAGCTGTAATATTCCCTTTCAGGAAAACTAGGGAAGTAGATGCGAATAGGAAGGGCATGCAAGGCCATGTCCGTGGTGTGCAATATGGCAGAGATTCCAAGTAGTCCTATGCTATGACATGGTTCCTCCAAGAACCAGAAACATCTGGTGCCTGTGCCACAGCTTGCATATCCAGAAAGGAGCCTCTTGCACAATTTTGACGAAAGCCTATCCTAAATTATTCTGGGACTGCTGCAGCGTTCAAAACAGAAGGAACAAAGTTAGGCTGAAGCATTCTTAATCTTCCTGAAGCCCTTGGCCCTTATGCTTTGCAGGGACACAGTCAAAAAAGTAACTGTATTACTAAGTTTCCCGGTTCCTTTTTGACGTGACTAAGATATTAAGAACCTGAGTTTACTTTTTTGTGTGGGTTTTGGGCTTGGGTTCTGGGTGGGATTTTTTTAGTTGCTGGCATTGTAAATTTTGCACAATTTTTGAATGCACTGAAGGGCAGTAAGTGACATTCAGACTAACCATAAGGCATGTTTGCTGTGGTTTTGTAGAACAACAGTCCTTAAAGCTGCCCTGAATAGCATAGGAAAATTTCTTCGCAGCTTTATGGTTCTTACAGATGCTTCTGTTCCAAGCTTCACCTTTATAATGTGTGTTTCTGTATTCTCAACAAGTGAAAGATTTGTATCGGCTGTAATTATTTCTATAAGTCTGGAAATTTGGGCAGATCGCGTTAAAACTTGCCACAGACTCATGGCTGCTTTGATGCTGTGAACACAGTTAGCATTTTAACTGTGCAAATGTACTGTGGATGAGAAGTAGGGTCTCAGTTCTAATATAATATACAGTGCTGTCCTAATAAATAATGATAGACTATAAAACACCTAATCTTACAAGGTGATGTTCTGTGGTAAGATACATCACAGTTTATTATTTTCTTTGTACAGGTAGGGTTGGAGCAAGAGGTCAGCCAGGTGATTCAGGACATCCAGGGCCAACAGGTGACACAGGCTTTCCTGGGCTTGGATTTCCTGGAAACCCAGGTCCAAAAGGTAAAATACTCTTTTTGATCTTCTCCAAAACAAAACCAAATCTCAAAAAAATCTACTACTTTTTTTTCAGTCCACGTTAAAAATAATCAACAAGTTAAAATCAATGAGCATTACTCAGACAGCCAAGTGTTCTTAGCACTCTTCTAATTTACTGCCTTCAGGCTTACAAATTGCAATTTTGAATATTTTAAGTATTTCAGAGAATCAAGTCTCAAAGCTGGCAGTAGAAAATACTTTAAAAGACGATGATGCTTCCTCGAATACTGCCCAAACAGGTGCAGTTCATCCACATGCCATGCTTACTTCAGATGTATTCTCTTTATTTGGATACGTGTTAGAGAGATAGAGCTGTATAAGTGTCAGTACTTTATTTTTAATGAATTTTGGTTAGGTACAATGAAATAACTGCTGTCATGTACAGGTAATAGAAAGCATTTTGAATACTACGAATTTGGCCATTCCTCTTGCACAATCATACCCCTCTTTGGACACTAGAAATACTAAGAACTATTCTCATAATCCCATCAGGACAGGGGGGAAAAGCAAGCTCTGGTACTAAAACTACTGCCAAGCTGCTCGTTGAAGAAAACAGTACAGAACTGACATCAGAATAGCTTCACTTCAAAAAAAGAAAAAAAAAAGATAAGTAACTGATTTGAAGCAAGTAACCAGGCAGTGTTACAGTCAACATTGAGTGAATATGTAAGGAACAAGATGCAGTGTGTTGCATCAACTCTGCAATCAAGATTCTGTCTTCAGCTCATGCAAGCTACTTTAGTGTCAGAAGGTCATAACTGCATCCATACAAATATTCATTTGTAAAATAAGGTGGTAACCATAGTATCTGTACTCCCGTTTAATTCCTTTTGCAGGAGATAAAGGACTTGCAGGAGACAGAGGGCCGCCAGGTTGTGCAGGAAAGATCGGAGATCCAGGCCGAGCTGGAAACCTAGGACAACCAGGAGAAAAGGTTTGGTTAGAAATACAGCACAGGCTTTTTCGTAGGTCCCATTCATTAAATGTGACACTGAGTAAAGAAATTAAGAAATGTAAGGAATATAGGAAGGAGTTCCTATATTTCCTGACCAGTGATAAGCAAACTGTGAAATGAATTTGTTTATATATAAAGGGGCTCAGCCTAAAATTTTAAATTCGTATACAGGATTTCAGAACTCAAGTGTTTGGGATGTTTTGGTACTTCAGTTTTCAGAGCAGAAGGAAGATATTACATTGTTTACAGCAAAGCATTAAGGCCACAGCTTCTGAAAGGATGGCTATTCAGAAATTGCCATTAAGTGCATATTTGATGGAGGTCAGTGATGAGTAGGCATTTAATTTAAGCAAGTGCTCTGTTGAATAGAAGTGTAAAGGAAGCAGGTTGGAGATAGTACTGCAACCACTTTTGCTGATTAACATAAGCTAATCTGCTGATGGCATATGTAAATGTAGGATTCTTGGCTACACTGTAATCAGGATTCAAATTTGAACAAATTATATAATCATATGTTGGAAGAGACTGCTAAGATCATCAAGTCCAACCATCCACCCAACACCACCATTCCTACTAAACCATATCCTGAACTGCCACCTCTACACCTTTTTGTGAACACCTCCAGGGATGGTGACTCCACCACCTCCCTGGGCAGCCTATTCCAATGCCTGACCACTCTTTCAGTAAAGAAATTTTTCCTAATATCCAGTCTAAACCTCCCCTGACACAACTTGGGGCCATTGCCTCTCATCGTATTGCTAGTTAGTTGGGAGAAACCAACACCTGCCTCACTACACCCTCCTTTCAGGTAGTTGTAGAGAGCAATAAAGTGCCCCCTCAGCCTCCTCTTCTCCAGACTAAACAGCCCCAGTTCCTTCAGTAGCTCCTCGTAAGACTTGTTCTCCAGACCCCTCACCAGCCTCGTTGCCCTTCTCTGGACACACTCCAGCACCTCAATGTCTTTCTTGTAGTGAGGGGCCCAAAACTGAACACAGTACTCAAGATACGACCTCACTAGTGCCGAGTACAGGGGCAAAATAATAACACCTAAATGTTTTGGAAAGGTGGCATTTGTTTTTTTGTGTGTGATACATCATTCTTTTGTGTGATTTTAGTATTATTTAATCTGTGTTTGTCACAGAACAGCTGGATGTGGAGTGGCCTTTGTGGTCCAAGTATATCGTCAGTGACTGGTATAAGCTCAGCTCTACTGACCTGCTTTATGAACATATTGATTTGCTGATACTCAAAGCTAGTACTCAAAAAACCTAGCAGTTCAGTCAGCCAAAAAAACCAACTCAAACATTCCGTTCAGGGAACAGGCTTGGGACATTTGTGATAAAACAGTCTTCATGGAAAACAATGCTCAGAAGAATGATTAGAAAAACCCAATAACTGTGTTTGAGTATTCTGAGAAACATCTGGGTGCTGACTTGATTATTTAAATAAATACTTTGATAAAAATATGGCTGTCATATAAAATAAAGGAAAAATTGTATTTACACAAACTTCAACCCAATTTTCAACTACAGGTCCAAAGCTTTTCCCAGCTAAAGCAAGCATCACAGTGCAATAAAGGCCAGATGGAGCAAAGCGTCTTGCACTGCTCAGTAGCAATTTCTTAGAGTTAGGAGACAGCATTCAAAAGGTGTCTAGACGAATTACTCCTCTGGTATGGAACCTACAGCTGGTTGATAAGCAACATCCAGTGGTCTGCTGAATTGGAGCCATTAAAAGTTATAATGTGAAAGATTCCCCAAGGAATGGAGAAAATTACCCTGATTAAAGAAGTTAATTGATCAAACAGTGGAGAAATATTTTGGCAGATTTGCAAAACATAGTACATATGGATTGTTTACATTTGTCTCTTTGTTGCAGGGTGACCCAGGCATGGTTATTCCTGGAGAGCCAGGTAGACTTGGTTCACCAGGAGGTCGTGGCATTCCTGGCTCAAAAGGTGAAACTGGATTTCCAGGACTTCCAGGCCTACCAGGGCGTGCTGGACATGATGGTGATGATGGCCTAGGAGGTACTGTTGTCAAACAAGCTCAAGGAGCACAGCAAGTTATTTTAAGAAAAGGGAAGCCAAGTCAAACAATGCTCACTCAAAGCCTGAAACTTCTACTTACATCGTTCTGAATCCTGTCTCCTTTCTTTTAGGAGATCATGGCCCAGCTGGAGTTCCTGGAGATCCAGGTTTTCCGGGGAAACCTGCTGAATGTCTTACTGGCCTGACAGGTTTGCAAGGTGGCCAGGGAGCTACAGGCCCACCAGGTAGGACCTTCTGAATCAAAAGTGCCATTTGGCTGTGTGGGTCTGGGTTTTGTTGCTGCCTTCCAGTGGCCTCAGGGAGTTGAAATTGATTTTGGATATTGCATATAGCATAGTATGTGAGAAAATGTGAGCTTACTTACAAGATACACTTTCTGCAGATGGAGGAAACACATGGGCTGATTAAGCTGGATTAAGATTCAGATTCCATTGTACAGTATAAAGAGTAATCACGAACTGGCCCAAATGTCAAGTCTCCTATATGAGGCTGAACTTAGATTCGTCAGTGCAATGCAATTGATAAAGAAACAGAACAGAGGAAGAGCTCAGCTGGGTAGAAAACCAGTTTAGGGACTAAAAAATACCTGCATATACTGCATATGATTTCTGTTCTAAGAGAAAAACACCTGGGTGCCCAGCACAGTCCTCCTCCTTTATCTGATGTCAAAAAGATTTTTTTTTTTTTGAGAATGAATGCAGAATTGGTGGGTTTTTTCATGTTTGTTTTTTTCTTCTTGTTCTGAGAAGGAACGGAATTGTCTACTCTCGCTTTTTTTTATTATTATTATTATTTCTTTTAAAAAAATCTGCCACCACAGCTCTTTTGAGATTTCGTAAACACATGCTGCCCTCAAACAGGTGGAGTTCAAGAAGAGTTTCATGCTCATGATGACAAGATAGAGATGAAGGTTTATTTTCCAGACAGATGTATCATCCTATGCTGTCATGCATTTTTCTTAGGAGGAAGAGGTTTGCAAGGTTCAAAAGGAAAACTAGGTCCTCCTGGCTTGAGTATCCTGGGAATCTATGGAAAACCTGGAGACCCTGGATTAATAGGTCTTCAGGGAAGTACAGGATTACCTGGTCCCAAGGGACAGTCTGGAAGGCCAGGAATCTCTGGTGTGCCGGGTAAGGATTCCCTCAGTACTTGTTATGATACAGAAATTACGTCAGTCTCTGCAAAAAGTCATGCTTTTCCAAATTGAAGATGCTGAAATATTTTTCCATGAACAGCTTTCATATGTCATTGAGATCTATATGGAAAACATATCATCATTACCTAAATGGTGAGCATATCTTAAAGCTGTCATGACATAGCACTGGATTTTCTATAACAGTCTTCCGAGAACAGAAGGCTGCCTTACATTGGTTTTGTACAGTAATGTCCTTGCCGTAGGACATGAACTAGTTAACATGCAAAGCAACTCCCCAGAATAATGGAAGTGTAAAGCGTTTAGCAGTTTTTACTCCACATCCCTTTTCAAACAGGTAGCTTGTTAATCCTGTCATCTTTCTCTGAAAAAGCAAGTTCAGATCTTGAGTCTGACAGAGTTGAGTCAGATTAAACTCTTGTCACGTTGCACAGAGCTAACTTTAAGGTATATAATCCCTGTAGTTTTTTTCCAGAAATGTGTTAAAATTTGATTTGTAGAATAAAAGAAATCAGGCATGTAATGCTTCTTATCTCTAACAGAGACTTTTCATAACTATCAAATCCTGCATTATTCTGTGGGAAGGAGATCGTACATACCTTTTATATATGCAACCTGTAAAACTAACGATAAGTATGTAGTGCTTGACTCAGGTTTTGGATGTCATTTGAGGGTAGTTGTCATGTCCCAGCTGGCCTTCAGCTCCTGAGCCAGAACATCCCCTGACAGGTCTCCTATCCCTGTGTGGATATCCCAGATACATTATCCCACAGTCAATTATTTGATTCATTGATAGAAGCTGTTGCAGCTACTAATCTAGGTAGTTTGGGAATTACTGTGTGTGTAAGTGCTGTTCATGTGGTTAAAGACTGTAAAACTAGCTTCGACAGTATGTTCTAGAAATGGAGAAAAAATAAAATAAGCAATTAAACACTAAATGACAAGCATATGTATAGTTTTCTGAAGTAATGTTCTGTTTCACTGATCAAATACTAACAAATACATTCCTACTGCTTTTATTCCACAGGTTCAAGGGGAGAGCCAGGTATAATAGGCCTGTTAGGAATTCCTGGACGCCCTGGCACAATTGGAAGACCAGGCAACCCGGGTATCAGAGGCAAGTGGCCATAGTATCTGCCTTCATTATTACTTAGAATATAGAAACTTCCATGCTGAAGTAGTCTTGTGATCCACCTTGATGTCTGTTATCACTCCTGAGTGCGTGTGTTGTACTGGAATTTCTTGGAGTCTTGATAAATCTTTGACTTCTGTATATGTGCAGTCTACAGACTGAATAACAACATTATTTATTTTTTTCCAGCAGTTCTGAATTGCCACCTTTTCTATTTCAATATATTTGTAAAAGTGGCTGGTGATCTGCTAAATAAAGAGCAGAGAGCTTTTTTGCTCTATTTTTTCTTTCTCATTCATGTTCCAAATATCATTAGTAAATTTGTTCAACAGATTCAAGATTATACATATATTCAGTATAAGAAATAGTTACTGTCTCTTGCCACAATCTGTGGTCATAGATGTTTATTGATGATTGGAGTAATTAAGAAGCTAGTTTAGGTTGTTGATTTGGAATGTATATTTACATATGTAGTTGCCCTTGAAGACAGGAGTTCCATTGCTTCCTTTATGCTATTTTCTAGTCAGTTTTTTTCAGAAAATTTAATTATATTTTCTTGCAGGTTCTTCTGGCTTCCCAGGACTAAAGGGAAGAAAAGGGTTTCTTGGAGCGAAAGGCGAACCAGGTGATAAAGGTTTTCCTGGACCATCTGAGACCTTGGTTGATATTGGGACTAAAGGAGAACAAGGCTTAAAAGGTATACATTCATTGGTCTGTCATTCAAAACTAGTTAGGGTTGTCATCTGTGTTGCACTTCCAGTGGACTCCAAAACATGGAAGAAACTGACTCTACTACTGAGAGTATTCACATGGCTTTAAAATAATTATTGCTGAATTGTAACTGCCTTTTTATTTATGGGATAGTTGGATATTACATTGAATATCATTTCCATTTTAACAAATCCATATTTCTTAAAAAAAGTCTTATTGTAAAGTTAGAACAGTATTAATAGGTCAGTAGGAGGAAGAGGCTTATATACATATATGCTATACATTCATGTTTTTACACATGTAGTAGCCCATGAGCACAGAAATGGGTGTGCTTACCAACTAGATGCTGGTTGTGAAGAAATTGAGTCTGCTCAGAAATACTTGACTGTCAGAAGAATTCGTTTGTGGTATTAATGTAGACTCTCTGTATATGAGTTGTACATGCTTAACTAATGCTATCTGTCTTTTTGTGTAACATTTTTCCTATGGAAGCATTCAGAAACTTCCTTTTGTCTCCATATGAGAAATACAGAAGGCATTAACTGCGAGTTCGTGTCTTGCTTGTATGTGTTCATGAAGTGAAAATCCTGTGCTCCACTGCTGCTTCAATAGTTTTAAGAGTTATAATACTTCAAACTTTACATAAAATTTATATTCTAATATGTTGTTCTGTAATATTTTTTGATGAAAATTTGTTTTAGGAATGCAAGGAAGAATGGGTCCAAGAGGAGAAAAAGGAGATGTCGGTGTACAAGGTCCCCCAGGTCTTGATGGATCCGAAGGAATGCGTGGTCTACCAGGTACAGGATTTGTACATTGAAAATTACTGTATCACGTGGAGGGTAGAGATAATACTACCTAGCTAGCACATAAACTAGGCTTCAACAGCAGCACTGCGTTCTCTGTATTAACTGTGAAGCTTTTCTGAGAATTCTGAAATGGAGCAATTTCAAAAGCTGCTATTTGCAAATCATAGCAGCTACCACCGAATGATTCTTAGTTTCCTTCAATAGACCATTGTTTGGGGTGATAAATATAAAATAATATTAAATCCTGAATAATAACTCTGAAATCTAAAAGCTGGCGAGACCAATGAATAAAAATTGGTATTTGTAAAAGTGAAGTTTGAATTCCCAATATTATAAAAAAATAAGAATTCTAAAATGTGAACATCACAGTTCTGCACAGAAGTATTTCAGAAGCTTTTTTTATTTCAGATTGATTCTGTTTTTCTTTTCAAGCCTACATGTTTGGCTTATATTTTGAAAGTCACCAGGCCTTCAGTGAAAAGCAGACTTAAAAAGAACCTGCATAAATTATAAACATACCTAAGCCATTTCACAAAGTTTAGCTTTGCCGTTACCATAACCTCATACATAATGATACATATTGACCCTTGCATGAGACAATGCATCTGTTTTTTTCAAATTAATGCTAATAAAACATCTTTACTTCTCTGTATTCTGTATTTTTGATTCTTTGAGAGAACTTCTTTCTAGAAAACCACATGACACTATAATTAGATACATAAAAATAGTACAATTAGAAATAGTTTTAAACTTGTAATCAAAATGGCCCTTCTCATGATGGAAATTATCCTTGCTGATGTCATTATAGCATCACAGCTATATTCTGTCATTAACATCCTTTGTAGTCTTTGCAGTGTAGCCATCACAGGAAAAATTTCAAATGCTCCTCTATTCTCTAACTTGTTAGGGAAGAAAGTAAGACTTCACCTGCCTAAATGTTCAGGCATTGGTAGTACCTTGGAATGTAGACATCTGGACATTCTAGGTGCAACTAGATCTTGTAGTCATCAAACTGAGTGCTAATGCAGCGAAATTAAGCTAAATGTAAGTGAATGGGGGGGGGAGGGGGAAGTGCCTAAGCCGTATAAGAAAAAGCTCGAGTATGCTAGTCATGAGAAGTGCATAATGAGCAAGTAATAATGTGGTTGGGACATGCCCAGAAACCAGACTGAACTCAGGGGGACAATGAAAGGAGAATGCAGTGCGTAAATACAAATTCATGATCTTGATCAAAATTAGCAAAAGTGTGTTTCAATTGCTGCCCTGAAGTGCTGTGGTCATGAACCTTAACTTCAATGTTGATACATAAGATGCTTGCTATTTCCTTGACTTTCTGACAAAAACAATGATAATTTTATCTGTGTCTGGGGCAAGAGGCTGCATGTTGATTTACAAAATAGTAAGATACCATAACAAGGTGTGCAGTAGAGGATTCTATATTCATGACAACTCTACCAGATAGCCAGTGTCTAAAGTAAACGTGAAGATGATGCTTATTTCTTCATCTTGCAGGTGTCAAAGGAGTAATGGGTCTTCCAGGGATTCCTGGAGGACAAGGATTCCCAGGTGCACCAGGAAACAAAGGGGACATGGGAATTCCAGGTCATTTTCTGTCAAGCTATATTACAAATTCATAGAGCTGTATAGAAGCATTTGCACAGATCTGAGCAATTACTGTAAGTGAACTAAACAATACTTAAACTGGGATTTATTCTTTGCAGTATCTATAGACTTCTCGCCACCCCAGCATTTGCTTGATTTGCAGAATGCAGTTCTCCCTCTCTCTAAATGAAACTCTTTTTAATGTGTTTAGAAATAAAATCACTGGCTGTGTAAATTACCATTAATGAAGAATGAATATGTGAATGTTCAAGCAGTAGCTCAGAAAACACGAGGTGTTGTATGCAATTATGATCCATTTAAGAATGGTATCAGTATCTGTATTTTTCCAGGTCCAAAAGGACAGAAAGGATCTCCAGGCTTTCCAGGACCATCAGGTGACCCTGGTCCACCGGGCTATGGTGGCTTTCCAGGTGACAAAGGAAATCCTGGGTACCCATCTGCTGGGCCTCCAGGAGAACCTGGTCCAAAGGTATAAAGACAATGGAAACATTGTCATATTAGGCATTAGGCAGAGGCTTTGACTATAGAAACAGAACAACATGTAAGCAAGAGCTGCAGTTTGCAGGAGTAGATGATTTCTTAGTGATAAGAAATAAGAAAATTCTATTGTCATTACTCAGGAGAAATTTTTTAGTTCATTATATTTCGTTTTTCTTGGTGCAAGAATTTCTTATTTTAAAGATGGAACATGTTAGGAATAACTTTGTTTCTATAGAAGTTGCTAATCCATTCAGAGCAGGGACTTGCACTTAAAATGTCAGCAGTAGGCATACTTGTATGTTAAAAAGTACAGAAAAACATAATCATAGGAAATGCGAAAGTTTTGTAGTCTAAAATTGTACTGTTGGTTTTTGACAATCGATTAATATCATTACACAAGATTGTCCTGGTTTTGGTTAAAACAGAACCGATTCTAAAAGAAAACGAAAACCAGGACAAAGATGAATTGTTTTTTTTTCTTAGAAATATATATTATGTTCAGTATATATTACATTCAGTAATACATGTTGCTAAGAAAAAAAAAAAACAGTATTCTTGTAAGTTGGATACAGTTTTACTCCACTTATTCTGCTTGTTGAACAGCTGGGAGTCTTTTTACATATGAGATTATCTGAAATACGTGGTTGAGGCTGTATGTACTGTAACTCCTGTAATTTGTCTAAATTACCTGGTTTTTTTCTGTATTAGCTGGATAGCCACAATGAGATTACTGTCATGAAAGTCAGTAGGAATTCAAGGAAAAAAATATGCATTTCAGTATTTTGTATAGCTGCGTATTATGTAAGGAATGTATGTTTGGATCGAAAGAGGAGCTGTTAGAATAAAATTGATGGAAGTCTATGTGCTGGTGAAAACACCTAAAGACTGAAGTTGGTTTGTATAGATTGAAGAAAAGTCTTTTTTTCTTAGCTGTGTCTAAAGGATCAGTGGTATTATGAGAAGACTTCATATTAGTCTACTTTGATTTTTGTCTGAAAATCATAATGAACCATGATTACACTTACTTAACCTTTAAAGTTACATATGATTTTTCTATTGTTCAAATACGGAAAGTAATGTATTTAATGTAATGTGATTTTTAATTTTTTTTTTTTTTAACCTGTTCGTGTGCAACTGCTTTTTCTCAGGGAGATCAAGGCCCCCCAGGAGTTCTGGGCAGCAAAGGAGAAAGAGGATCCCAAGGTCATCCAGGACATAAAGGAGTAACAGGACCACAGGGGATCAGAGGGGAAACTGGAGTTACAGGGATCCCAGGTCTGTTTTTTGTTCTGGAGGCGTGGTGAGATGTAGACATGCTTCTAGAAGATAATTTCTTCATAAACTACGCAGAGTGCCTGGGGGCGGCACATTTATATTCACCTGCTGTAAACCTAAACAGCTCCTTTGTAGTCAGCGAAGCCAGGCTGGCTTACAGCGACTAGCAATCTTTCACAGCTGTCCAAAGCAGAAATGATAGCAAAGTTCTCGGACTGAGTTTGGATCTAGTGATAATGCCCTTTCTCCTCTCCCACACCCTTTTTTCTTACAGGGAAGCTTGGACCTCCTGGAGATATTGGTGTTAAAGGACAGCAGGGCCGCCCAGGACAACAGGGCATTGCAGGCCCTCCAGGTATGGTATATGGCATCTCCCTCAAATCACTGCCCCCTGGTTTGTTATTTTCGTTATAATGAGGCAGTTGGTGTTCTTGTTCCTCTGAGCTTTTTAGAATTTAACAGATGCAGTTGCAGTCTCTGTTTATGTTAGTTCGAGGCTTTGTTTACCTTCTGTGGTTCCAGATAAGGTCTTTAACAGCCTGCATTCAATGTTATCACTGAGGCAAGAGGTTTTAATTTTGTTTCACTTTTGTAAAGCTTTTTGCCTTTTTTTTTTCATTCAGAGGTCTCAAGATGTAATGTCCACCTAATTGTAAGAAAGGCTTGTTCTACCTCCTAAAAGAGAATAAACTAAGATGTAGCTAGATGAGGAGAAGAAGAAAATTAATTAGAGTGGTAAGAGGGAACAGAGTTGTAGTTATTTGTTAAAGCAACAGAAAAGGTCAAACCATTCAAAATATACTTAAGGGGGAGTGTGTAAATATGCAGCAACACTGAGGTATGCAATGCAGACTTTATTAAAGTGAGTGCCTGTCATGGTCTTCAAAAAGAGCATTGAATGCTCTTATATTCAGAGATCCTCATCAAAATTATGATGTTGCAGTTTTGTAGACTTTAACTTGCACTGACTTATCAGCAGAGATCTCAGAATCTATTCCCTATTTAGAGAAACCTTGAAATTGTAATAAAGCCAGGGAGAGAAACCACGCTGCCTGTATGGATTTCCACCGGCATGGGTTAAATCAAAGGCAGGGTCCTAAAATGTCTTTGAAAGACAGGAAGTCATTGCCTGTGGAAATAGTGGGGGTGTTAAATCCGTTGAAGACCAGTAAGCTCAATACAAATTGTGTGCCTCTCTTTACAAATGTTTATGTACCAACACAGTTACATCTATCTTTGAAGTAGATGAACTAATTAAATTTTAATAAAAGGGACTCATATCTTCTCCCTTTGAAATGCAAAATAACAGAAGTGAAAACGATGCTGTGGTGCATTATAATTCACAGGTGCTGTTGGAGACCCTGGAAAAAATGGACTGGTTGGTGAAAGAGGTAGTCAAGGTCAAGATGGTATGCCTGGTCACCTGGGAGTAAAGGGAGAACCAGGTAACACAAGTGAAACATTTTCATTCTATTTTACAGTTGTTTTTTTCCCTCATTAAACTGGCAATGGTTATTTCAGAAGGATTAATAAGGCGCTTCTTGGAGCCAAAGAAAAGTTTATAAGTAGAAGGTTTTTCACTTTCGTGTAATTCAGTTTTTTCTATATAATTGTTGTACATGCTGTCAACAACCCAAAGGCATATGTCACTGTTCTATTATACATGTGATTTGTCATAACTTCTCCTAAAAATGTTAATGTCTGCAAGAGCCAAAGGATTGCTGTTAACAGTTCTTACGTGTTTAATCTCAGAGACAAAAAGAAACAAAATCTTTTTAAAGGAGCCTCCTCTTCTGTGTGAAAATAAGATAAAAGGAATCACAGAGTTTACTTACCGGAATAGTGAAGGTTTCCATCAGCTGGCCTTTTGGTTGTAAAACCTTTCGTTTAAATGTCACTCCTGATGTTATCAACGTCCACAGACAGATTTAGTCCTCCACTGAATTCTGAGAGAAAGTATTTTCATATCTTACAGTGCAAATGTTTCTTTGCGTATTAGTATAAAGAGGGTACTGAGAAGGCATTCATAGTATTTAGTTTTTATTTTTTCCATAATATTTTAGTTTTTTCATATTAAGTTTGAAGTAATCACTGTTAACGTATTTTCATTTTTAGGTACTTATATTTCTTCTTCTATTTTTTTGTAGTAACTAACTTAAATGCAGATCGTTCTTCTGGTTTTTCTTCCCCTAAAAAAAGACAAAGCTTATTCTTGTAGAATGTACCTCAGATATGATTGATCAGTAAGAGTTCCTACTATAAAGAAAAACTTACATATTTAGTTTATATTTCTGAATACAAGAAATTGAAATAATCAATAAATTGTATTTTGCATATAACAAATCTACATTTTGATTCAGTGAATTCTGAAGAAAAGTATGAAATATTAGACAACTGTGATGTTTAGAACAATTATTCAGGACTTTGAGTATAAAGTGACATAATATTTTGTAGGAGCACCAGGGAGAGGAATCCCTGGCCTGCGAGGTGTTCCTGGTCGTAGAGGTGAGTTGTCTTTTCAGAAACCAAAAGCTTAATTTTTAAATACCAGAATCATTGTCTTAATTTTTAAGTCGCCTCCTGCTTTTGGGTGCTTGAAATGGCACGAAGAGTGTCAGAGGCAGTCAAGAGTGGTTCTGTGCTTTTGATCAATGATTTGGTGCTGTGTATTAACTGTCAAGCCTTCTTGATTGTAGGGTTAAGACTATTGTAAAAGGGAAATAAATAATGTGGTTTCGTGGAGGTAGTATACATATTCTAGAGCTTTTGAAATTTTATTTTGAGACATAATTTGATTAACAGAGTATGTTCTAATGAAAACAGATGCTGCTGCTGAGTACTAAGCATACTGTAGGAAAGCTGCAGTGACTGCATTTCAGTTTTGTTCATTTTCCCTTTTATACTGATGAACATTTGACTGAGGCTACTCTTCCCATTTTGGAAGTTTCACATTGTATTTCTAGTACTAGTAGAAATCCATTGATTTGTTTTCCTTTTAAAAAAAAAAAATCTGTCTTCATGTCCTCCATATGTAGATCATGGACTCTAAAATCAACCTTAGAACAATGGATTTGGAGTCGTCTCTAATGTTATTGTACTCATATTGATGCTTTTAGCTGGAGTTTAGTTTAAAAGGATTTGCCAGTTCTGATGTTCAAAAGAGGTATTTCTTCTACTTATGCATCAGCAAGTATTCCCTGCTCTGGTCTTTCTACTCTCCTCTCAACTTTATTCCTTCATATGAGCAGTTTCTGAAGTGGAGTTTTGTTTTGTTTCGTTTTTTAAAAAGGCAGGGGAGGTAGGGAGAAAGAAGCAGTGTGTACACTACTTTGCAGGGAGTCCAGTCTTCTCACAGCTACTTTGCTTTATAGTAGCAAGGTAGCTTTGGGGACTTCTCCATACTGAAAACAAAGGCTGAATTCCACCTTTGTGGTATAGTAAATGCACATATTCTGCATAGTCACATCATCTCACCATCTTGACAGCTCTCCCCAAGTGTAATACTTGTACTTTGTAGGAATTAAAGGGGACATGGGACTGCCTGGTGTTCCTGGGCCACCAGGTGCAAAAGGTGTTCGGGGTGATCAAGGACCCATTGGACCTCCTGGCTTAGTGGGGTTGCCTGGATTTCAAGGCTCAACAGGCGTGGCAATTACTGGCCAAAAAGGGATCAGAGGTATCGCTGGTGCAGATGGAAGACCAGGTGTGTTGTTATAACTCCTTATTTATCTGAAATTATATACTGATAATTGAAAGCAGAATTCAGCCTGTCCAGAACTCAAGGTTGAAAGGGGTCTTCATAATTAAACATGTAGTGCCTTTACCATTTAATGCAATGTTACCATAGCAAACACCGTGATGGTCTATGCAGTGTGATGTAAATGAATATAATACTAAACTTTGCAGTCCACTCAATTGCATTGTTTTGCTTTCTTCCCATGTGGTCTGTAGGGCAGCTGAGCTCCAGCTTCTTTAATGAGATGAGGTAGCATGAGTGTGTAGACGTGGCACTTAAGGACATGGTTTAGTGGTGGACTTCACAGTATTAGGTTTACAGTTGGACTCAATGATCTTAACAGTCTTTTCCAACCTAAATGATTCTATGATTACAGGCATAACTGCAACAGGAGGGTATTCAAAAAACTGTAGTGCTATAGAGTACTGCAAGAACTCAACTCTGATCTCAAATTAAATTAGCAAGCTAGGAAAAATGCACTGGTTTTTTTTTTAAAAAAAAAGGTTGTATTTCCTTAGGAATCACTGAGGTGGTAAACATGAGTACCGTTATAAAGTTGTTGAACATTGCACTGCATTGTATGTAATGTGAAATGCTGTTGGTGGTAGTCATTACTTACTTTGATGTTTCTGTATAGGTCCCCCTGGTTTTCCAGGGACTCCTGGTCTTCCCGCTCTCAGCATGAAAGGAAGCAAAGGTGTTAGAGGGGCAGATGGCATACCAGGGCCAACAGGCCCAGCTGGCGACATTGGTCCGCCCGGTCCAAAAGTCAGTGAAAGGATTATTACCTTCTTATTACTATGTTGTTAATTTTGCTCTTACTATGAAAATAACACCAGGACAATTTGAAAAAAAAAACCCAACCAAAACACAACCAACAAACTAAAACAAGAAAAAGCCCACATCCTCCCCAGAACTCCTTGTAATACAGGAAAAATATTAAAATGGATATGAAAAGTAGATTTTATGGGCTTAAGTAGTCAAAAAAAGAAATAATTGTGAATTTCTGGTATGTCATTTCCTTGGCTGTTCTGTATTATAGATTAGTATTAACAATTATATGACTATTTCTAACATGCTCACAAATGGAACAGATAATTCTAGTTGTAGCATGTTCTGTGAACATAACGCTTTGAGTATTCTGAATAAAAAGAAAATGTACTTCATAGCATGCAGATTCTGCTTCCTGGTTATAGCATGCAGATTCTGCTTCCTGGTTATTATTGGTGTTATTTGATTTGCAGGGAATAGAAGGCCGATCAGGTTATCCTGGTGCTAGAGGAGACCCTGGATTTATTGGATTCCCAGGTGTAAAAGGTACTCATGTATTTATTACATACATGTCTGTGTGCTGAATACAACCACGTACATGTTGCATTATGATGGTATGTGTGTAATAGTACCAGGTGTGATACTAGAGAGAAGTTTTTTCCATCGAGAGCCAGATGTAGGTCAGCTATAAATGAAAGTGTTCACTAAGAGAGCATGTTCTTTCAGTTAGATGTTACAGAGATGTCCACACTGATGTTAAAGTGAGGAAGGGCTGGAACTTCAGTGGCCTCCATTCCAAGCAAATTCAAAACAAGTTTGTTCTTAGTGACCAACAATGTGTAAGAACTTTGGGACTGAGTCTACTAAATAGAAGTGCCACACCACTACTAGAAGATGTGACTTTTAGTCAACCTCTTAACTATAGAACTCAAGAGCATTTAGTCGTAATTACAACACAGAGCACTGGCTCCTCTGTTTGCCGTAAGAATAGTCCCAATTATAATCTAATTTACCAGTTTATCAGCAGATGAACAGTTAAATGTATTGGCTTTGTTCATTTCATATTTCTGAGAGTTAGTTGGATCAGTAGCTGGATAAAAATCCTTTTAATTTAGACATTTTTCTAGTTACTTAAATCTGATAAAGGTCTGCATTACTCCTTCAATATTCTCATTTTTCAATAACATGATTTACAGTGACACAAAATTGTCATTACCTGTTTAACCTACTGGTTTGTGTTCCATGCTAATTATTGTGTATTGTAAATTTTTTCTAATTTGAAAAGTCACCGTACAGATAGTAATGATACTTGCTTAAGCAAAAAGCTCTGATTTCATGGCATAGTCAGTCAAATCTCCTGACTTGATGATAAAAATACTTTTTATTTTGTTTAATTTCCAGCAGAGCTGTGGAGAGTAGTATGGATGTAACCTCATATTTTGCACAGTGAAAAGAATTTCTTATTAAGTTTCAAACACTTGAAAAACTATACAGCCATCCTAAGAGCCATCATCACAACTGACAGTAGTGTTTCAAGGGAGTTGAACTGCACAGCATCATTGAAGGCAGCACTTGACCTGCAAACCCAATGACAAAAACGTGTAAGATAAAAAGGACATAGTCTAAAATGGAGATTTTTAAGCTAGGTTTGTGGGACCAGCCATTATGTGAAGAAAGACATGGAAACATCATCTTATAAACTGACCGTACTTGGCCTATAAATTATACAGTAGCAGCAGAGACATACAAGTCCACTTTCACGTTTCAAATGAGTTACAGGCTGTGTTACTCTTTGGGAAGGTTGCATGGATCATGCAGAACTCTTAAATAAGCCTCTGAAACTTGTGACAGTTTTTTTGACATTTTAAACCAGACGGGTGTATCTCCAATCTTCTTTCTCAGGAGAAAAGGGTAATCAAGGACCCCCTGGACCACAAGGTGCAGAAGGGCCAAGGGGACCAAAGGGCCAGCATGGTAACCAACCCTTCTCATTCATACCACCTGACTTAAGTTGATTTGTTTGTTGTGTAGTTTGTTTTGCTTTGTTTTAATATAAAGCAGTAGCTCTGCATTATCTTTTTGCTGCTAGGTCCACCTGGAGTCCCTGGGAGAATATTCTCTGTCCCGGGAAGCAAGGGTCCTCCTGGGCTGCCAGGAATCCCAGGAACACCAGGTGATCAAGGAATTCAAGGGATTCCTGGACTACAAGGTGGTTTATATTGTTATCTCTGTACATGTTTGTGTGTGCTGCTTAGTGGAACATTTTGATTTGGTGGGAGAACATGTTTCTGCATAGAAAATTGATGTGTCTTTAAAAATACCTCCCTGTATTTAAAAATAGCTCTTTGTACCTTAATGGCCTTGTGTTTATAACTTGTCCCGTTCCATCTGCCCTCCACCCTCGCAGTCTGTATGTTTCTGCATCAACATAAGCCTAAGAAAAATAATGGAATAAAAAGTAAACTTGGATCAAAACATTCACCATTTTCATACAACCAGAACCATGCTCAGAATGTTTGTCATTTTGAGGGGTAAATTACCAGTTGTAATAGAAGTACTCTAGTACTCTAGATGTGCTACAAAGCGATTGTGTCTGTCATAGTCTGGGGGTGGGAAAAGAGAGGAGAAGCTGGCTACTTCTCTTCCATTGGCACTAGAAGTGAAGCCTGCCATGGCTGTGAGGAATGGGGAATTCAGGAGCAGGTAGGATGTGCAGTGGGTACTTGGCCACCCTTCTCAGTACCACAGCTTTCCACCCCAGGAGGGAGCTCCTCAGGGGGCAGGTTTGCCAGGAGGCGTGCCCCACTCAGGAATGACAGTTGCCTCCAGCATAACAAAGCAGGCACCAAAGAATTGTGCTACACTTTCCTTAAAGTCAGTTTACAAAGGAGCTGCGTTATTTCTAGAATTACAAACCTTGACCAAGATGATTATGGCCTGTTACTATTGTATGACACATGCTAAAAGAAAAAGCTCTTTACTGTGGTTTCCGTAAACATTTCTCATGAGAAGCATATTTTTCTACAATACATTCAATATTTCCTTGTAATCTTCCTGATAGGAAATACGGTTACAGTAACACTATAGTCAGTCTCAGAACGTAGTAAATTGATGCTGATATTTTTATTCTAACACAGCTACATTTATTTGGGGATTTTAACTTAATTAGTTATTAAAATCTAGAATAACTACTGCTACATTCTTCTGTTTTTTTCTTGATTACAATTTAGGACCTAAAGGACTAAAAGGTTTACCAGGAAGTTTTGGTCATCCAGGTAAACCAGGACTGCCTGGTCCAAAGGGAGACAGGGGATTTCCAGGACAAAGAGGTACAGGGAAGCGGACGTCTCTGACTGCTACTACTGAATTTACTGTTAAACTGTATTCCTGATTTCTGCAAATCCTTCCTCTTGCATATATTGAGATTCTGTAACATTTGCAGTAGCTTTAGGGCCACAAGCATATTTAAGAACATTCTTAGCTTTTAACAGACACATGTACACAATTGAAATAATAATTTACAAAAATATGCCTTGACTCTGCTCTTCTGTTATTAATCACATTTATTTGTCCACTTGAAATCCCTAGGTATCAGTGTGCCTTTATACGACATCAGAATGGAACTAAATATTTTTATTTAGTCACCATAAAATGTTTTTACTTTACAACTTTTTTGGTAAAAATGGCCATGGTTCTTTAAAATATCTCACTATTCCATGAAACTATGTAATGTAAAGCTACCTGAGCTAGGTCTGAAGGAGTTAATACACCTAGCAACAAACACTACCAATTTTCAAGATGTATCTTCTGATTAATACATTTTTTTGGTTAATTTTCAAGTGGTTCCACTAATTCAAATGAAGTAAAAAATTCATACAAAATCATAATATTTACAGTCATATTTCTTTCCCCTCTGCAGGACAACCTGGACTGATTGGCTTCCCAGGTGTACAGGGGTTACCTGGATCACCAGGCACTGTCATTGCTGGTCCAACAAGAAGAGGTTTTATCTTTACCCGGCATAGTCAGTCAACAAAGATTCCTTCATGCCCACATGGGACATCACAGATCTACGTTGGCTATTCACTGCTTTTTGTACAAGGAAATGAACGAGCACATGGACAAGATCTTGGTACTGTATCAGTAAAAATTTTCAGATTGTTCTCTTTACAGTCCAGTAACGCTAAGTTGTCATGAAACCAAACTCACAGTAAGTGTCTGAGATGGAACACCGGTTTCTACCATCAGTCTCCAGAGTGGTCTGCTGCTCTGAGTCAATCCAGGAATCGTGGCTCGAAAGACACCTTTCTTTCCTGCACTCCTATAGTCCCCTTTTGCTATCCCTGGACATTTTTGAGGAAGAATTCAGTTACCTACAGATAGATGTCTAGTATAAATGTTTCCAACATCTGCACAGGACTGACAGTAACAACAGAGGATCTGAGAGAGAATCTTGCTTTTTTGGAGACCAAATGGGATGTTGTAGGGTGTCAAAAATAGCACTAGAAGCTCTTGTTCAAGGAGCTGAGTCCCTGCCGCTGTGTCAAGGACCAATACTGTTCAAGAAGATAAAACTTTAGCAGATTCTGTTCTTAGCCCTTATTTTTTATATACATATTTTTATATATACCATAAACATTTTGCTTTCGGATAATTCCACTGTACAGACACTTTTCTCTTTACAGTTACCGTCTTAATTCTCTGTATAGCAGGTTGGATGCCATCATATGTCTCTTCTGTTCACTGCACTAAATACAAGCTCCTGTCTGTCACAGTCCTCTCCTCTTTTGTCTTTTAGGAACAGCTGGTAGCTGCTTGCAGAGATTTACCACCATGCCATTCTTATTCTGTAACACCAATGATGTTTGTAGTTTTGCTTCTCGCAATGACTATTCATACTGGCTGTCCGCTGCAGCAGTAATGCCAGTGGACATGGCACCAATTTCTGGCAGGGCACTAGAGCCCCATATAAGCAGGTGAGAGTATAAGAATTTTAGCTCTTCTGGCCTGGAACCACAAAGACATCATAAGTTGTTTTGAATGGCAAATCTTGGGCAAAGACCTGCCCACCTCAGCCAGTACAAGCACTGTTTTTAACCACCTGATTTTTGATTACTCACCCGATTATGTCAGATACTCAGTGATGTTTTAAGAAAGGTTAGATTAAAGCTAGGGTCCCACCACAGGGCTTGATCTGCATAGCTGATGTGAGAAGATGGCACACAATCCTACTGATTGCAGTGATTTTTTTTTAAAAAAAACCTACTGTTGTGCATGTCAGAGGCAGACTGAAATGCAATGAAGATAGCTTCGTTATTTGGAATACAGTGCAAATGAAGTTCTGCTTTCAATTGTGTGTGATACATTTACTGCAGTTGGTGAAGAACATCATAAGTTGGGGCTGAAGGTTCTCTGCTGTGTAACACCCTTGTGCAAATGTGACCCTTTCTAGTTGCTTTAGAACAGCTGAGAAGGATGAAGACCATCTTAAAAGGAAAAGCTCTAAAAGCGTGAAAGACCAAGAGTAGCAAAATCAAATATGGGAAAGTAAGCTTTGCGCTCTGTCTTCTAGCCTGCCCTAGCCAGTTGCAATCTAGTAGCTCAGCTTCATAGTTTCTTCATTTAGGAAATAAAAGATTGCATTTTCTAATCTTGGCAAATAAAGGTACAGAACTTTGATCTAAACCGTACCAACATGAAGTAGGGAGCACATGAGGAAGGTAAAATTTAGTTTGTTACTTCACTAAAGGCAAAATTGGGAAGCTCAAATGTTCTGGGACTAATTCCCATCTTACACCAGTTTTTGTCTGGTGTTACTAGTAGAGATTGCAAAGCAAGGTACTTGGGTTACCTTCAATTTATTTGTCTCCTCACTAAACAGAAAACCTGTGTAAGTTGTAATGTTTATAGTAAGCCCTGCCATTATGTAGGTACCATCCTAGAAGATACAATTTTTGTCTGCTTTCATGTTTTCCCTCATACCTGCACTGAATGTATGTATGTTTCTTCTTACAGGTGTGCTGTCTGTGAAGGAGCTGCAATGGTAATAGCAGTTCACAGCCAAACAACTGCAGTTCCTGCATGTCCAGAAGGCTGGATGTCTCTCTGGAAGGGTTTTTCTTTTGTTATGGTAAGGATATCAAGACTTGAATTATTAATTTTATGTCCTCTGGCTTTCATTGGCATTTTCATCTGCTCATAGCTTATTTGGTTCTTAATAATTGTTAAATTCTTTTTTTTTTCCTTTGCCAAGAAGTAGACAATAATTCTGTTAACTCTTACTCAGTGCCAGAAGCATAGGAACAACTATTCTGATCTGTCCTCAAAAATAGGTGTTAGGAGGAAAAGAGGAAGAGATAAAAGGAGAACCATAGGATATGTCTGACAAAATTAACTGCATGCTCTCATTTTCATGTGTCATGCTAAGATCTAGGAAACGGGTTTGGGGAGTGGAGTGGTTAAACCAGTCCTGAAAACAAATACACAAAAATAACTGACCCACTTAACATGCCAGGCAGTTCTTTTATAAATCGCATCTCAAGGCTGAACTCCACAGAAAGTTAAAATCAAAACAAAAGCAGTACACTGTCTACAAAAGACTGCCTCAGCAATTTTGATGCCATAACGAGATACGAGTGAAGGAAGTTCATAATGTGCCTGCAAAGTGAGAGTGGATTATGGGAGTAAGGGTGTATCTGTACTAGGGGATGTAGCACTTCGTCTTTGTTATCCAAGCCCTATGGGATGTTATAGGGATGCCAGAAAATGAGGGTAAAAGACAGAATTAAAATCCCCTCTTTTTTGCATGGTGTAAAATCCTTTTAGGTCTAGTGTGAAATTTGTTGTCTCTCCTGGGATTTGGCCCTAAGTAGTAAAAATAATCTTGGGAAAGAATCGAGGGAATTTTTGCAGCATCTGGTTAATATAATTTTTTTGTTTCCAACATCAAATTTAAATGGTATTTTCTAGCTAATTTTCTACTGTCATAAATTATTTTAGAGCTATTTCTCCAAGCATTTAGCAGCACGAGAGAAGGAAAGTGCCTTCTTTGTTTTTTGCGTTTGGAGAAGCAATCAATGCAACAAAATATATGAACAGACACAAAATAGGGGATTTGACTTATTTGTAATTCAGCTACTATGGTCCTCAGATGGACGGAAGCCAGCTACTTTCTAGTCTTTGTACTGGTTACAGTTTCATGGCTTTTCACGGAGCACAAAAAGGCCTTTGCGGGGACTTAAGAAATGCCCCAGCTGTGCTTGAAATTTCATAAGGCTTCTGTGCTTCATTATAAGTTTGATAAAGCTAATCTATGTTCTTTTTTTTCGCCAAGACATACCACAGAACATACGGTATGTTGTAGAAAGAGATTTTTTTTTTTTTTTGCCTGTAGTTTACTAAAAGCTGATGGACAAGTTCTCATTAAAAATGTATTGGTGGTTACAGTATACAAGTGCCGGCTCAGAAGCTTCTGGCCAAGCATTGGCATCTCCTGGCTCTTGTTTGGAAGAGTTTCGAGCCATCCCATTCATCGAGTGCCATGGCAGGGGGACGTGCAACTACTACACAAACTCCTACAGCTTCTGGTTGGCATCGTTAAATCCAAGAAGAATGTTCAGGTAAACTGTACTTGCCTGCATCCGCACACACAGCACCATGCTGCAAGTCCCTGAGGGCACGCTAACTGCCTGCGTAACGTGTTGGGGCTCTCCTAGTGATTCCCCTCAGTTTAGACATCCCCCTGTGTTAGGTTTAGGGTCATTCTGTAGAACAGTGATGCCTTAAGTTAGCCAAGGACTTCAGTGTCCTGGGTTCAGCCAGGACAGGGTTAATTTTCACCAGAATCCAGGAAGGGGCACAGCTGGGTGGGCTGCCCAAGCCCAACCTGGCCAAACCGAGCCGGGTACTCCATACCATGTGTCGCCATGCTGGGTTCTGGTCGGGGGG